>Ga0208621_1000519_pt1 | contig 9009 bp, 11 predicted proteins | sample CryBogCBH26May08_FD_184617 | JGI IMG/M metagenome (GOLD analysis project Ga0208621, IMG submission 184617) | Freshwater microbial communities from Crystal Bog, Wisconsin, USA - CBH26May08 (SPAdes) (version 2) | ecosystem: Environmental > Aquatic > Freshwater > Lake | place: Crystal Bog... | reverse complement strand
GACCTGCAAGCCAACTTTCTTACTTAAAGGATAAAAGGGGTAAAGGGATAAAGGATAAAAGAGTAAACATATGGTTTGAAGTCAAAAGCGAGTTTTTAGGGTGAAGCAGTCAATCAAGCAGCAACTCACAGAAAGGATTCACCATGCAATCAGCATCAGAGCATCAAAGGCAAGCCGGAGTTAATAGCTACTTTATTACCTTATCCAAGCCATTCCAATGCAAAAACTACCTAGCGAAGATTGGCGACCAACTCAGACTAGACCCTGACAAGCTGCTACCAGTAGGCGGTTTGCAATATGAAGGTGTAACAGTAATCGAGGCAATATTTTTTCTTTAGGATGCTATGACTACCAATAAACAAATCACAGCAAACCAAGCTAATAGCCAACTCAGCACAGGTGCAAAAACAGCATCAGGCAAGCTGGCAGTTTCAGCTAATGCAATCAGGCATGGCTTATTAAGCAGCAAGCTATTCCTAGCTAATGAATCGGCTGCTGATTATGAAAACCTGCTGGCTGGCTTAGTGGAATCATTTAAACCAGTAGGACACCTTGAAAACCTACTAACTGAAAAAATAGCGGTTTCATTTTGGCGGCAAAGGCGGCTAGTAGGTGCAGAGGCGGCAGCCATTACCTATGAAAGCATGCAGGCAGTTGCCACCATTCAAGAAAAAATCAAGGATGTTGATAATCCATTGAATTACTTTGAAAGCCAACTAACAGCATCAGAGAAGGTGCAAAAAAAGGCTTTGCTGAATGAGCTAGGGCAGGTGGCACAAGTGAGAAACTCAGCACCTATTGGCAGCGACCTGCTGATTCGCTACTCAACTGGTTTAGATAATGAGCTATTCAAAGCTATTGCAGCACTTAGGGCAGAGCAAGAATTTAGGTTTAAAAATGCAACTGATTAAATTGGCTTTGTTTCGTATTTATGGAGTTTTCAGACACCTAAAAGCTGGTGCATATAATCAGGTAAGTAGGTAAGCAAATAGGCTAAAAGCTAAAAAAGGCAAAAAGCATCATGGCAAAAAAAGCACCAATAGAGCAATCAGAATTATTTAAAACTGATGTTGGCTGGTTTCATATATTTAAAGAGCTGATTCGGAATGAAACATGGGCGAGGCTCAGCACAGCAGCTACTAAGCTATATCCAGTTATCAAGGCTTATGCAAACCATCAAAGCGGTGAGGCTTTCCCTAGCCTAGACACCTTGCAAAAGTATTCAGGGCTATCTAGACCATCAGTCATTAAAGGATTGAATGAGCTTGAAAAAGAAGGCTTGCTGGCTAAAAGCGGCTCAGCAGGTAGGCATAGCAACTATTCGCTAATTGAAAAATTCGAGGTTACAGATTCAGAGGGCAGACCTGCTGCATCAGTTAGTTTTGACTATATGCCTGCACTTGTAAGTGATGCGGTGGCAGAGCTTAAAAACTTTATGGCTAAAGGCATGACCATGCCTGATGGAAAACTGCAATTCATCAAGATTGAAAACTTGACCCTAAACATTACCCATAACAACATTGAAAACCAAAATATTGATAAACAATTAAATGGTGTAGGAGCAGCAGAGCTGGAAAAAATTAAGGCTTTATTGCATAAAAAAGGAAATTAACCAGTTCATGCGGTGAACTACCAGTAAAGAATTTTTACTAGTTGAGAGGCTAACCCATTCAATATTTGAACTAGTTGGCTGCTGAACCAGTAAAGAATTTTTACTAGTTGCCTGTGGATAACTTTAAAAACCAGTTCAATTTTTTTACTAGTTAAGGCTAAAACCAGTAAAGAATTTTTACTACTACCAGTAAAGAATTTTTACCCTAAAGAGAAGGTTTTAAAGAGATTAAATATTTAAAGAGATTTTAGAAAACCTTTTTATAAATTTTCTTAAAAACAAGGAAAAGCATGGCACAGGTAATAGCAGTCATTCAGGAAAAAGGCGGCACAGGTAAAAGCACTATCGCTACCAATTTGGCAGGGATGGCAGCGACACAGGTTAAAAAGACCACCAAGCCGATTCTAGGTAGGACACCACCATTCCCTATTTACAAGGTGGCAATCATTGACTGTGACATGCCACAAGGCACAAGCCAATCATGGGCATCCATCAGGCTTGAAAACAATCGGCAGAGGGCTGCAAACATTGTGGCAACTGATAACCAAGATTTTCAGAATGTATGGGAGCGGCCTGATAACTTAACTGCATGGACAGCGACCAACTACACAGAGCTGGTAGAGCTAGTGGGTAAGCTAGATAAAGACCATGACCTGATAGTCATTGATGCACCACCTAGAATCGCTGAAACCACTAAAGCCGCTTTAATCCTAAGCACCTTGACCCTTATTCCCTTAGGTGCAAGTGCTGCTGAAATTTGGGCTACTGCTGACCTGCTAAACACTATCGAGGCTGCCAAGCAGGTAAAGGGCGAGGTTGATGCAAGGATTCTATGGAATCGGTTTAGGGCATCCACCAACTCAGCAAAAGAGTTATCTGAGGCGGTGCGAACAGAATTAAACCTAAAGCAGCTAAAAGCCAAACTGGGCTATCGAGTGGCTTATTCAGAGGCATTGGCTAGAGGCTTAACAGCAGCCGAATGGACAGATAAGCAGGCACAGGCTGAAATCAAGCAGCTAGGTGCTGAACTCAATCAAATCTTAAAAACTCAACTGTGGAGCTAAAAACAATGGCAACAAGCAAAAAGGTAAGCATCCTTAAACCTAATTTGGCAGCACAAGCACTCAAATTCGCATCAGGTGGCTCTACAAGCACCACAAAGGGTGCAGATAAGGCTAATACTCAGAAAGTGGCTCAAAAGGGCTTAAAACAGGTTTCAGGTTTAGTGCCTAATGGGGATGTGCGGCTGACTGCCAATATCAGGGAAGACCTGCATTTAAAGCTAAAGATTCATGCAGCAGAGCAGCGAACCACAATCGGTGAAGTGCTAGAGCAACTGCTGGCTAAGCACCTTTAATTTTCGGACAGCTACACACAGGTAAGTAAGTAAGCTGTTATTTACCTGATTACCTAATCAAATCAAAGGCTTAGTAGTTGAATCAAATACCCTTTAGAGCTAGAAACTTAAACATTTAGCACCTTGATTTAAATCAACTGGAAAGCCAATTTTCTACAAAGTGAATTGACACAGGGGGGGTATATCCAGCAATTAAGTTGCCTTAATAGTTTTCTAAAGTAGATAGATTTAGAAAATCAAACAGGCTGATTTAGGCTTAATCATTGAAAAACAATCAACTTTAATCAGGCTACCAGTTCACTAAAATAGTGAAATCTACTGAGCAGCAATCCATCAAAGTGCCGACAAACTGTCGAAATCTGTTGAGCATTGGCTGAATAAACAATTCAAATATATTCAATTAAATAGCGAAAAATAGCGGTAAAAATACTTAAATAATTACTTGCACAGGTAAGTAGGTAAGCTGATATTTACCTCAATACCGATGCAAATCAAGGGTTTAGTGATTGAAACGAACCCCCTTTAGAGCATCAATCACCCTATGGATACCATGAGGGTCAGGCTACTTTCGGAGTTATAAAGGGAATATTCCCCCTCTATAAAAAGGAGCTGACTGATAACCCCCCTATGGGTATCAAAGACCTATAGTTAATCATCTAATAACCGATGGTTTCCATTAAGCAGCATAAAAATGTAGTTTTGAAAGCAATCAGCAAATCAAGGGTAGCAACTCCCCCTCTATAAAAGAACCCAAAGTAAAAAGGTACTCCCCAGCAACCTCGACTGGGGTGCTTGAGAACAGCCGAATTCGTGTTCTTTTTTGGTCGCTAAGGGGGGGTGTATTCGTATGCCCCCCTAAGCGACAAGGTGAGTGCCGGAATTTGGCGGTTCTCTAGCCCCGCAAGCTATTCCTGATTACCAGTACCTAATTACTTTAGGCATCCATCAAGTAGTGATGAATCAGTAAAGTAGTGAAAAATACTGAAATACTTACTTGCACAGGTAAGTAGGTAAGTATATGATTACCAACATCAGCACAGACCAACAAGGTAAAAGCAAAATGAAAACAGCAATCGGCTACATCAGAGTAAGCACAGAACAGCAAGCGGATGAGGGAGTTTCCCTCGATGCACAAAAAGCCAAGATTGCAGCATGGTGCGAGATAAACGACTATCAGCTATCCCATGTGTATGTAGATGCTGGCATAAGTGGCAAATCAATGGATAAGCGAACAGGCTTACAGGATGCACTAGCAGCCACCAAAAAAGACAATGCTCTAGTGGTTTATTCACTATCTAGGTTGGCTCGCTCAACTAAAGATTGCATCAGCATTGGCGAACAGCTAAAGAAAAAAGGATGCGACCTAGTTTCAATCACAGAGAAGATTGATACAGGCTCAGCTATGGGCGAGTTCTTTTTTACCCTGATGGCAGCACTAGGGCAAATGGAAAGAAAGCTGATTGCTGAAAGAACAGTAATGGCTTTAAAGCACAAGAAAAACAAAGGCGAGGTTTACTCCCCCATTCCATTCGGCTACTCAGCTATTGAAGGCAGGCTGGTAGCGGTGGAATCAGAATCAAAGATAGTGGCTGAGATGATTCAGAAAAGGGCTGCTGGTTTCACCTTGCAGGCTATTGCTGATGATTTAAACAATGCTGGCATTACTGGCAAAAAAGGCGGTGCATGGAATCCCAAAACAATCAGCCGAATCATTGACAGGCAAGCAGCATGAGCAGGCTCAACTCTGAGCTAGTGAGCTTATTCGGCAGGGAAACAGCACAGGCAGCCAAGCGGTTGCCCATTGGTGCTATCGAACAACAAGCGGAGCAGGTGGCTGATTATGCGAAACAACTTAAACAAGCTACTGGCAAACCTGAGCAGCAGCGAAACATTATCAAAGGCATGGCTAAAGATACGGCTATGGCTTTATGTAAATGGATTGGTGAACCTAGCCTATTTGCTGAAATAGTAGGCAATCAGCTAGACAAGGGCATAGATAAATTTGTCCTAACGAACCCTAAGACAAATATCAAAGACAAAAGCAGAGGCTAAAAATGGCAATAGTCCTAAAACCAAAAGCAAAAGAACAAGCAGACCTAGTGCCGGATGGCAGCTACCAAGCACAGGTAAGCAAAATCCACCAATTCCAAAATGCCTATGGTGAGCGGATTGGTTTTGAGTTCACTTTGAAGGATAAGGCGGTGGCAGGGCTTAAAGTAATGAGAGGCACTAGCACCCAACTTTCAGCAAGTGGCAAGCTGGCTGATGTATTGCGAGGCATATTAGGTAGGGAGCTAACTGCTGCTGAACTCAGCAAGGGCATTGATGTGGATAGCCTAGTGGGGATGGAGTGCGGAGTACTGGTATTGCAAACAAAATCTAAAAATGGGAATACTTATTCCAATGTAGAGCGGATATTCCCCACTGCATCGTGAGCAGGTAAAGCTATTAACTAAAAGGGCTACAAGTGCATGGTGAGCAGCAAAAGCACAGGTAATCAAGTAAGTAGGTAAACAGGTAAGCAAGCATCCTAATAAAGCCAAGATGGCTAGGAAAGGTAAAGCATGGATAAGCAGGAAGATTCAGACAAACAAGGGAAGGGGTTTTTTACTGTGAATTTATCGCTGATTGATGGCATGGTCAAAAAGGGTGCTGCTGCTGAGGAATTGATGGCTTACTTGGTGCTGGCTAGGGGTATTGATAAGGCTGGCAGATATGCTGCTTTATCTACTCATGGTGCAAACAGCATTGGCAATCGAACAGGATGCAGCAACACAAGGGCAATTAAGGCACTTGACTGGCTGGTGCAGCATGGCTTTATCAAACCAATAAAAGCCGATACAAACCAATCAAAGAGAACAAGCCATAAATGGCAACTGGTTGAAGTTCCTACTGAACTACCTTTAGCTAATGAGCTGGCTGATGGAATTGGCAGAGGTAAAGGCATTCCACCAATGGAGCGGATTTATAACCAGTCAAAAGGCAAAACCATTGGAATAGCTAGGCTAGATACCTTGATGCTACTGCTGCATTTATACAAGCATCAGGAATTATCAGAATATGGCGGTATCAATCCAACGGCTGCCATTTACAGGAATTGGCAAACAGCAGAAAACTGTCAAGGCGAGAAGGTGACTGATTTAGACGGCACTAATGCTGCAATCTATGAAATTACAGGCGGAGAGCGGACACACTACCTAGACTTTTCTAAAGAAGCCCTCTTTTATGTGGCTGAGCGGACTGAGCGGACTGAGCGGTTTTGGGATGCTTTCAATAACTTGCAAAGGCTCAACTGGCTTTATGAAACTACTCAGATATGGAGTGCAGACCCTAGCGAGCACAAAAAGGCTGAACCCCTTTACACACTCTATGTGCATGACCGAGATATAAGAAAAAGAAATTCAGAACCTTACCTAGCCAATGCAATCAATCAGGTTGCCATTAAACAGGTGAACCCTGATTATGGATTTTTTAATCAAGATGGGGAATTTGACCCTGAGGCTGATTTATTTGGCGGACAGTTTCGCTATGTTGCCAACAAGAAAACAGGTGGCTTTCCGATTGGGATTTACAGGCTCAAATTCAGACCACCTACAAAAGACACAGGCAAGGGGATGGCTGCTGAGAAACACAGAATCGAAAACTGGAAAGACCAATTAAGCAGGCTTGTAAGCCATTAAATATATGTATTCCGCAATAAAACCTATATATCCATTGACCTGCAAGCCAACTTTCTTACTTAAAGGATAAAAGGGGTAAAGGGATAAAGGATAAAAGAGTAAACATATGGTTTGAAGTCAAAAGCGAGTTTTTAGGGTAAAGCAGTCAATCAAGCAGCAACTCACAGAAAGGAATCACCATGCAATCAGCATCAGAGCATCAAAGGCAAGCCGGAGTTAATAGCTACTTTATTACCTTAACCAAGCCATTCCAATGTAAAGGCAACCTAGCGAAGATTGGCGACCAACTCAGACTAGACCCTGACAAGCTGCTACCAGTAGGCGGTTTGCAATATGAAGGTGTAACAGTAATCCAAGCCGTCTTTTTTCCACCTTTCCATGAGTGAATATAATAATCAGGTATGTAGGTAAGTAGGTAAGCTAAAAGCTAAAAAGGCAAAAAGCAATCATGGCAAAAAAGACACCCATAGAACAATCAGAGCTATTTAAAACTGATATTGGCTGGTTTCATATATTCAAAGAGTTAATCAGGAATGAAACATGGGCAAGGCTCAGCACAGCAGCCACCAAGCTATATCCAGTCATCAAGGCTTATGCAAACCACAATAGCGGTGAGGCTTTCCCTAGCCTAGACACCTTGCAAAAGTATTCGGGCTTATCTCGACCATCAGTCACTAAAGGGCTTAATGAACTTGAAAAAGAGGGCTTGCTGGCTAAAAGCACCTCAGCAGGTAGGCATAGCAACTATTCACTTATTGAAAAGTTCGAAGTAACAGATTCAGAGGGCAGACCTGCTGCATCAGTATCTTTTGACTATATGCCTGCACTTGTGAGCGATGCAGTAGCAGAGCTTAAAAACTTCATGGCTAAAGGAATGACTACCCCTGACGGAAAGCTGCAATTTATCAAAATCGAGAATTTGACCCTAAATATTATCCACAACATTGAAACTCAAAATATTGATAAGCAGCTAAATGGAGTAGGAGCAGCAGAGCTGGAAAAAATTAAGGCTTTATTAAATAAAAAGGATGGCTAACCAGTTCATGCGGTGAACTACCAGTAAAGAATTTTTACTAGTTACCTGTGGATAACTTTTTAAAGTGGTAAAGAATTTTTACTAGTTAAGGCTCAAACCAGTAAAGAATTTTTACTCCTACCAGTAAAGAATTTTTACCCTAAAGAGAAGGTTTTAAAGAGAAACAATATTTAAAGAGATTTTAGAAAACCTTTTTAATAATTTTTAATGCAAGTCAAAGACAAGGCAAAAGCATGGCTCAGGTAATTTCAGTCATCCAAGAAAAAGGCGGTACAGGCAAAAGCACCATTGCTACCAACTTGGCAGGGATGGCATCCAAAAGGCATAAGGTGGCTTTAATTGATTGCGATATGCCACAAGGCACAAGTCAATCATGGGCATCCATCCGCTTAGCCAGTAAACCTGAAAGCATGATGGCAAGAACGGCATCAAGCTACAAAGAGCTGGTTTTGCTGGTTGGTGAGCTAGAGCCTGATTACGACCTGATAGTGATTGATTCACCCCCTAGGATTGCAGAAAGCACCAAGGCAGCTTTAATTCTCAGCAGCCTAACCCTTATCCCACTAGGAGCTAGTGCTGCCGAGATATGGGCTACTGCCGACTTGCTAAACACCATAGAGGCAGCCAAGGCGGTCAAAGGCAAGGTAGATGCAAGGATTCTGTGGAATCGCTTCAGGGCATCCACAAACTCAGCCAAAGAGCTATCCGAAGCGGTGAGAAGCGAATTAAACCTAAAGCAACTCAATACAAAAATAGGGTATCGGGTGGCTTATTCCGAAGCCTTAGCAAGGGGCATGACTGCATTGGAATGGAATGACAAACAAGCTCAGACCGAGATGCTGCTACTAGGCTCAGAACTCAATCAAATCTTAAAAACTCAACTTTGGAGCTAAAAACATGGCAAACAAACAAAAGGTAGGCATCAGCAAACCAAACTTGGCAGCACAAGCACTCAATTTCGCATCAGGTGGCTCTATCAGTAGTTCAGAGGGTACGGATATGGGTAAGACTGAGAAAACGGCTCAGAAGGGCTTTAAACAGGTTTCAGGCTTAGTGCCTAATGGAGATGTGCGGCTGACTGCCAATATCAGGGAAGACCTGCACCTAAAACTAAAAATTCATGCAGCAGAGCAGCGAACCACAATCGGTGAAGTGCTAGAGCAACTGTTGGCTAAACACCTTTAATTTCGGACATATACACACAGGTAAGTAGGTAAGCTGATATTTACCTCAATACCGATGCAAATCAAGGGTTTAGTGATTGAAACGAACCCCCTTTAGAGCATCAATCACCCTATGGATACCATGAGGGTCAGGCTACTTT
>Ga0208621_1000509_pt1 | contig 9122 bp, 9 predicted proteins | sample CryBogCBH26May08_FD_184617 | JGI IMG/M metagenome (GOLD analysis project Ga0208621, IMG submission 184617) | Freshwater microbial communities from Crystal Bog, Wisconsin, USA - CBH26May08 (SPAdes) (version 2) | ecosystem: Environmental > Aquatic > Freshwater > Lake | place: Crystal Bog, Wisconsin... | reverse complement strand
AATGAAGTTGTTTGGAATTAATTTTAGGCTAGTAAAATAAAATAGAACTCTCAACAGTTAAAGGTTTTAGCAAAAAATCAAATTACTGTGAGAGTTCAATGCGAAAATAAGATTAAAACGTATGTGTTGCCATTTTTAAGTGTAGGGAAACGAGGGAAAAGGAGTACTATATGTTTAGTAAAAGTTTTTCTTTTGATTTTAAAAAGATTGAAAACAGGCACACAATGGAGGGAATTAAGTACAAGAGAATATTTTGATGAAACAGTGCCATGGCAGACAATTTATTACTATTTCAATAAGTGGAGCAAGGATGGTAGTTTTTTGATTGTTTGGAAACAGCTTTTGATGATGAATAAAAATATGCTAGACTTATCTACGGCTCAATTTGACGGTTCACATACACCCTGTAAACGAGGGGGAGAAAGTGTAGGTTATCAAGGTAGAAAATCATGTAAAACCACTAATAGCTTGATTTTATGTGACAATAATGGGTTGCCTATAGTAATAGGAAAACCGCAATGTGGAAACCACAATGATTTATATAACATCAATAAAATATTTGATGAAATGATTAAATTCTTAGAAGAGGCCACAATAAATCCTGAAGGTATTTTTATGAATGCAGATGCTGGATTTGATAGTGAAAACTTTAAAAAGAATTGTGATTCCAAAGGAATAGAATTAAATGTAAAAGAAAACCCAAGAGGTAAAAAGAGAGCAAAGCCAACAACTCCATTTTTTGATAATCTATTGTATGATGACAACAGATATAAAATTGAAAGAACAAATGCCTGGATGGATGCTTACAAGGGAATTTTAATAAGATTTGAAAAACTAACAATAACTTGGTGGAATATGCTGTGGCTAAGCGTTATAGCTATATTTCTAAAAAAAATTAAATGTTAAACAACTTCAATATAAAGTATTAAGTGATGAAGCTTCTCTGGACTTTTTTTATTATGTATCGAGTTAGGGCATTTACGAGAATGCAATACCACAGGAATTAAACCCTTTATTTTTTATTTGTATTCAAAAACATTGTAAACTGAAAGAGCTGATTATTTATAATTTAGACAGTTTTTAAACTTCTATTTCTTTATTTGATTTGAAACAATAACGTCGTTGGGCAGCGTACTTACTTAAGTCCAAACATCAATAAGTGAATTACGATGAGAATCTTATTATACCTGTCAAAATCATACTATAATTAAGAAAATTTCTTGATCCATCTATACAGTGCATCTTCTTGAATGTTAGCTTTTACTTTTTCCAGCCCAATAGCAACTAAAGGAGAACGAAAGCTCAATTTCTTTAGATAATTTTTATTTTCTTCTAACCATAGACGGTTTAATTTTACCAGTAGATGTTGTTTCGTTGTGGAGTGATTATATAAAAACTAACCTCTGAGCCATCCCTTTCCAAACACAAAACTATGCCAAGTTCAATAGTTTGATGAATTTAGAAATAATTGGTTTGGCATAGTAAAGGGTAATTTTGCGGCTTTTCTAAAATTTTAAAAGCAATCATTTTTATCCATTTTACCCCCTGCATTTCACCGTTCTATCTATTATTATTGCATTTCTTATTACTTTTTGTTTTTTACTTTTTACTTTGAAATCCAAACTACGTTGTACACTTAAAATTATTGTCCTAACTACATAATTTCTTTCCACACCTCCTTACTGATTCTGGAGTCTGCTATGTGAATAACTATTTTGAGGGTTAAACGTACCTAAACCTCAAAATAGCCGTTTTCAATTATATAGAATTTCGCAAAGCATGACACAATCCAATGAACTAGTAGCTTTATTCAGACTGATAGATGATCCGGACGAGGACGTTTATTCTGCTGTATCCAGTAAGATTATCGATTACGGTAAGGGTATAATACCTAACCTGGAAAACCTTTGGGAAAATAGTATTAGTCAGGAGGTACAGCTAAGGATAGAAAAATTAATTCATCGTCTGCAATTCTCCGATCTTGTTCAGGAGTTTCTGGTATGGAACGAATCGGATGATCAGAACCTTATTTCCGGGGCATTACTTGCTGCTAAGTTTCAATACCCCGATCTGATACCTACTTTTGTATACCAACAGATTGAAAAGCTTCGTAAAAGTACATGGCTCGAACTGAATAATTATCTTACACCACTAGAGCAGGCAAATGTGCTGACAAGCATTCTATTTAAATATTATCAGCTGAAAGGAGAGGAGGTGAAGTATAGTAAGTTAGCGGAGTTTAATATTAATAAGGTGCTGGAAAATAAATCGGGCAACGCTATTACTAATGCTATTATTTATCAGTCCCTCTGCGAAATGCTGAATGTAAATGCCCGCCTGATAAACATACCCAATCAGATGCTGTTTGCATTTTACCATTCCGATTATGATACCGACTTAACTATGCTTTTGCCACAGGATCAGATTATGTTTTATGTAGATGCTATAAATGGTAATGCATTTTCGCAAAATGAACTGGACAACTACTTAAAGCGTGAGGGACTTCCTAATTCTGCTGCTTACTATAAACCATTGTCACACGGTGATTTAATACATTTACTTTTGAAAGAAATGGCGAAATGCTATTTTGCTCCTCATCACAGATTTAAGAGGGATGAACTGAATGAGCTGGCGGATTTGGTAAGCTAAAATCAAATAGCTAATTAGCTGATTTAATACAGAATACAAATACACAGAAAGGTGAGTCAGTAAAATAGAACAAATGAGTGTACCGTAAAATGTATTAAACCTTGAACTTCTTAAACCTTTTAAACCTCTTGAACGGTTTAAAGAATCTCATTGAACTTCGTATTCTTCTTTATAAAATATTCCCATACTATAGAGCCTTTATAAACTCCTTTTAATTGTTCTATTGGGACGGCATTTTTGGAAATGTTTTTCTTTCCTTTTATTATCCAGATCACAAAGGCCCAATGGGCTCTTACTATTGCTTTAAAGAAAGATACATCCCCTGTTAGCAAACCTTTCCAGGCAGATATAGCATCAAGTACAAACCTAATACAAATAGTAATAATTCTTTGCTTTAAGGGTAGGTTATTATAAAGCATCATCAGATTGTTGCGGAAGTTTAGAAACACTTTTCTGCCCCCTCTGGGCAAAGTGCCTGCACCTACATGGTATACTTCACTTTCTGCAACTACTACTACTCTATAGCCCGATAATTGTATTCTCCAGCAAAGATCAATTTCTTCCTGATGGGCAAAGAAGGAAGCATTGAATCCTGCTAATTGGTGAAATAGTTTGCTACGGATAAATAAGGCTGCTCCGCTAGCCCAGAATATATCTTGCACATCATTGTACTGACCATGATCATTCTCCAGTACATCGAATATTCTACCACGGGAAAAGGGGTATCCAAGACAATCAATCCATCCACCACAGGCGCCTGCGTATTCAAAAGAAGAACGGTCGTTGTATGCAATCATTTTAGGTTGAGCCGCACCTATATCGGGGTGCTGTTCCATTAAACTGATTACCGGCTCAATCCAGTTGGTAGGAACTTCCACATCGGAATTAAGCAGTACATAAAAATCGGCAGATACATGCTGTAATGCCCAGTTGTATCCTCCTGCAAACCCGTCGTTCTGTGTATTTATAATTACTTCTACTTCGGGGAATTGTGTCTTCACGAAACTAATGGAATCATCGGTAGAGGCATTGTCGGCAACCACCACTTTTTTATTGGTATAAGCAGAGGCTATCACAGCAGGAAGAAACTGTTCAAGGTATTTTCTTCCGTTATAATTCAATATTACAATTGCGACTGATGCTGCAGACAAAATGAAAGTGTTTTCGCAAAAATAGGGGATAGGATAGTAAGTTTGATAATGCTATAATTCTAATGTTTTAAAAGTGTTGGTTAAGATTTATTACTGGAGTGATTTGTATTAAAATAATTTCTGAAGAACAGTACCTGATATTGAATTGCATTACTCCAGTATTTCCAATTATGTTTGCCAGGTCTTTCTATGTAATCGTGAGGGATATTCAGTTCAATCATTTTCTCGTTAGCTTCTTTGCTCATGCCAAAAATAAAGTCTTCTCTTCCACAATCTAATATCATAGGTGTTTTAATATTGGGGTTATTTTTTAGCATATTGATTATACTCCAATCTGCATAGTATTTTGCATTCAAAGCGGTATCGCCTAAACGTTTATTTACATCAAAGTTTTTCTTTATATGAGTTAGGTTTAGCGCTCCACTCATACTACCACAAGCCCCAAATATATCAGGATGCCTTAAAGCTAGAAACAATGCCCCAAAACCACCCATACTAAAGCCAGAGATTGCCCTATATTTATTACCTTCATTTTTGGTATTATAATGCTGATCGATAAATGCTACCAGCTCTTTACTTACATAAGTTTCATACTGCATGGTGCTATCAATTGGACTATCAACATACCAGCTACTGATTGCTCCATCTGGGCAAACAATAATTATGTTGTTATTGTCCGCAATGGTTTTAAGTTCCGGTACTCTTTTTATCCATGAATTATAGCATCCACCATATCCATGTAATAGATAAAGTACTGGATAATGGTCTGATTTGTTTCCATTTGGATAAATAACTACATTTTTAATTGCTTTTTTCATGATCGTACTAGTAACTGAAACTGTATCCGCATTGGCTGCATGAGATTTAAAACTATTGCAACCTGTAAATATAAAAATGATGATACTTAGATTTAGTATATTATAAACCTTTTTCATTTATTAACTTTTAAGTATATTAAAGCTATGTTATGGCTGTAAATATATTCGTTAAGACCATTAATTTTGCCGAGATGGTTATTAAGAAACGAACTTTTTATATAATTTTCCTTTGTGCAACCTGTTTGAATTCTTACGGGCAGTTGCCAGTAAAGGATACTTTACACTTAAAACACTTACTTGTATTTCCAGTAATTGCTAGATCTATTGAAACTGACTGGTCATTTGGAGTAGCTAGCTCTGCTACAATAAGGCTTTTTACTAAAGACACTACCGCCCGAACATCCAATATGCAAGTGTTGGGATTGTATACCCTAAAGAAACAATTGGTAGCGGCCTTGAATGGGACTGAATATTTTCGGCATGAGAAGTATGTTTTAAGTGAGCAAATTTCCTACAGTTCTTTTCCCGATAAGTTTTGGGGTTTAGGGCAACATACAAGCGATACTATGGAAGAACCTTATTCTTTTAAACAATTTTATTCTTTTTTTCATTTGATGCGTAAAGTTGCCCCTAATGTATTTGGTGGGCTTATGTTTCAGTTTCAAGATGTAATGGATGTTAATTATAATCAAGGTGGACTTTTTGATAAAGAGTTTATTGCTGGCAAAGAAGGATATATAGTATCCGGATTAGGTTTAAGCCTTACCTACGACAGTAGAAATGATGCTTTTAGTCCGGATAGAGGAAACTTTATACAAGCAAACTTTACTACTTACGACAATTTAATTGGTTCGAAATACAACTTTACCAACTGGGTTATTGATGCTCGTAAATATTTAAGAATATACAAGCACCAAGTGCTGGCATTGCAAGGCTATTGGTCGGCAAATGAAGGGCAAAGAATTCCTATAAGAAGTTTATCTGCATTGGGCGGAAGCAATATAATGCGAGGGTATTATTCAGGTAGATATAGAGATGTAGATTTGTATGCTTTGCAAGGTGAATATAGAGTGCCATTATACAAAAGATGGGGTATAGTAGGGTTTGGTGGAGTAGGAAATGTTTGCAAGTCGGTAAAGGACATGACCATCGATAATAAATATACCTATGGTGGTGGATTAAGGTTTGCATTGAACAAAAATGAGAAGCTAAATCTGCGAATAGATTATGGTTTTAACAGCGACCATACTAGTGGATTATATTTCCTAATAGGCGAAGCTTTCTAGCTGGTTATTTTCTTTGCTATCCTATAAATAATATATGTAAAAGGGAAAGCAGCTACCACATCCATTGTATAATGTACATGCTGAATGAGTACAAATGTTCCCACTAAAATACTACTAATAAACGCGATGGTTTTATCGTTCTTTTTGGTAAGGCATAAGAACATTAAAAACTGTGTGGAAGTATGCCCTGAAAAGAATAAATCCTTAGTAATATAAGTACCTCCATAGAATTTATTACTTAAAGGGTCCATTAAAGGAATAAGATACATTGGAGGATTTAAAGGCACTAAACTAATGGTAATAATACGGGCAACACAAAGCAGAAAAAAGCCCCAAACAAACTGAAGACATAGATAAGGGTTTTGATAACACCTAAAAAAAGTAAGCGTTGCTATACTCCATATAAAGGCAAAAGTGGGTATGGATAAATTAATTACTGGTAGTGTATTTAGTAGTACATCATTCAATATAGTTCCTTCGCGATGCTCTATATACTGAAAGAAAACCGGGAATAATATCAGTATGATAAGGGTAGGAATTAATCCACCAAATAGTTTCTTTTTATAGCTAGTATCCTGCCAAGCATTTTGCCATAAAAGTGTAGTATTTACTGTCACTGGTCTTTAGAATTTAGTTATCTATTATTAGTAAACTATACAAAATGCATTTGTGTTGTATAAAGTATGTTATGTAATTACTAATATCTTAGTTTAACCTGTCTTTACAGAATGCATTAAACTCTTCTTCTATCTTTTTCTCTACCTCATCGTTTACAAAACATTGCAATAATTTATTGCTCTTCATATCTATAGTCAGCATGCCATCTTTAAGTACTACATTATTTAAATCTTTCCATTCAAACCTTTTCTTAGGGTAAGAATTAATCACAATTTCATTATCATCAAAGGCAATCTCCTGGTTCTTTTTTGCAGGTTTTTCCAATACTGCTGCAAAAAGATAAAGTAAGGATGCCCATAATATTTTATCGTGAAAGAACCATCCCCAACCAGCCATCAGCATGGCAAAACCATAGTAGGGCATTACGCCTCTTTTTGTTAAAGTATAAGAATAGTACCACCATGCTATAATAAACAGGGAGAATACAATGAATATAGCGCCAAGATTGTTGTTGCCAGTAGAAAAATAGGTATAAGACCATTTAGCAAAGAATACTAATGCTATGGATAACATGATTTTACTGGTGAGGTCAATCCATTTATTGTCTGTTGATTTAAGAACTACAATGTAGTCGTATGTTTTTGCTGTCATAAGCCGACAAATGTAAGAAAGGAAGTTTGTACTCATGACATTTGTCATGTTTGAAGTAATTAAAGGGTTATAAAATACCTTTGCGGCCTTGTAATTTTAGATTAATTAATTAGAATAATGAAAGGGAAAGTAGAATTAATGGCGCCTGCGGGCAATTTTGAATCGCTAATGGCGGCAATTCAAGGTGGGGCAGACTCGGTATATTTTGGTATAGAGCAATTGAATATGAGAGCTCGTGCGACCATGAATTTTACCCTGGAAGATTTGCCTAAAATTGCCAGAATATGCAAGGAAAATGGCATTAAATCATACATTACCCTAAATACAATTATTTACGATCACGATATTACTTTAATGAGGAATATTGTGGAAGAAGCTGCAAGGTCGGGCATAGATGCAGTGATAGCTGCCGACCATGCCGTAATGCAGATTGCCAAGAAAAATAAAGTTGCTGTACATATTTCTACACAGGCTAATGTTACCAATAGTGAGACTGTAGAGTTCTATTCCTCCTTTGCCGATGTTATGGTATTGTCGAGAGAACTTAGTCTTCAGCAAATGAAGAATATATGTAATACTATTGAGAAAGAAAATATCACTGGCCCTTCGGGTAATCTGGTAAAGATAGAAGTGTTTGCTCATGGGGCTTTATGTATGGCAGTGTCGGGTAAATGTTATCTGAGTCTGCATACTACCAATGCATCTGCGAATAGAGGTGCCTGTGTTCAGAATTGCAGAAGGAAATATAAGGTGGTAGATATAGAAGATGGGCATGAACTGGAACTGGATAATGAATATATAATGTCGCCAAAGGACTTATGTACTTTACCTTTTATAGATAGACTGATAGAAACGGGTGTCTCTATCTTGAAACTGGAAGGAAGGGGAAGAGCTCCTGAATATGTAAAAACGGTTACTACTTGTTATAGAGAAGCTATCGATAGTTATTATGATGGTACCCTCACAAAAGAGAAAACTGCCGCTTGGATGGCCAGAATGGATGAAGTATATAACCGAGGATTCTGGGGAGGGTACTATCTTGGACAGGAACTGGGCGAATGGACGGATGCATCGGGCAGTAAAGCCACTACTAAAAAGATATATATAGGAAAGGGGAATAATTACTTTTCTAAAAGTGGCATAGCCGAGTTTTTAATAGAAGCTTATGGGGTAAGTAAGGGTGATAGAGTAATGGTTATCAGCAACAAAAGTGGTGTAACCGAAACGGTTATTACTTCTATGCATGTAAACGAGGAAGGGGAGAAGGATACCGCTGTAAAGGGAGACTTTTGTGCATTCCCTCTTGATGTGCCAGTTCGTCCTTCTGATAAATTATACAAGATTGTAGAGTCGGAGAATGCAGCGCCTGCGGTTAATTCTATTAATCCAAATGCAATAGCTTCATGGTAATGGTAACAGTGATACATCAGCGAAAGAAATGTATAGGATGCAACTATTGTGCCGAGATAGCGCCCGATAGATGGCGCATGAGCAAGAAAGATGGCAAGAGTACACTGATAGGTGCCATAGAAAAGAAGGAATTCTGGATAGCCAAAATTCCTTCTCATGAATTATCTGAAAACCTGGAAGCTGCGAAAGCCTGTCCGGTAAATATTATAAAAATTAATTAGGGATATAGAAGACAGGAGTTAGGAGACAGGAGGAAATACATTATCAATTATCATTTGCTTTGTTTCACATTTTAATGTTTTTTGATTTACTATTGAAATGACGAAAATCATTTTTTGCTACTTATATAACATTACATTTGTATTTGAAGTATAGAAATACTTTATTTTAAAAATTAACTCCAAATTACTTAAAACGTTAAAAAGTAAGTATAACATTAAATTGGTTAAACTAAAATAATTGTGGTTGTAGTTATATATTTATACAATGGAATTTATACCTTTTTTACAAGAGATGTTAGGAATTACAGATGATTTCGG
>Ga0208621_1000504_pt1 | contig 9191 bp, 9 predicted proteins | sample CryBogCBH26May08_FD_184617 | JGI IMG/M metagenome (GOLD analysis project Ga0208621, IMG submission 184617) | Freshwater microbial communities from Crystal Bog, Wisconsin, USA - CBH26May08 (SPAdes) (version 2) | ecosystem: Environmental > Aquatic > Freshwater > Lake | place: Crystal Bog, Wisconsin... | reverse complement strand
GCCGATGAATTATGATGTGTCAAGCTGGATGAGCTAACAAGGAACTAATATGGCGGTCTATGACTCAGGCAATGGTGGTATCTATTCCACAGAAGATGGCGATGATTACGAATCAGGAGTAATTGAAGAAGCTAAAGAGTTTCTGCGATTTTGTTCCGACAATGATTCAAACAACCGAGTAGAGGCTTTAGACGATCTAAAGTTTGCTGGTGGTGATCAATGGCCTGTAGAAATCCAAAATAGCCGATTATTAGAATCTAGACCTTATTTGACCATCAACAAGATTGATGCGTATTGCCGACAGATTACCAATCAACAACGTCAGCAACGGCCTCGTATGAAGGCTCATGGCATGAATGATCAATCAGACGAAAAGATAGCTGAAATCATTACTGGTATTTGCCGACATATTGAAAACCAATCAGATGCTGATTCTGCCTACGATAATGCTTTTGACTTTGCAGTTCGTATGGGATGGGGATTTTGGCGTATTACTCATGACTATCCAAGACCTGATAGCTTTGATCAAGAAATCTACATTAAACGCATTGAGAACCCATTTATGGTGTATTTCGATCCTAATTCCAATGAACCTGATGGATCAGATGCAGAGAAATGTTTGATTACTGAAGTGATCAGCAAAGAAGCTTTCCGTAAAATGTACCCAGGCGCAGACGATGGAGGCGGTTTTACTCCTCGTGGCACAGGCGATAGCCAATCAGAATGGATTACAAGGGAAGATATTCGTGTAGCAGAATACTTCTATACAGAACGCAAACGCATGAAATTGCTGCTTTTGTCTGATGGAACCACTTGCTATGAAGATGAAAAGCCTAAAGAAACAGTCATGCAAGATGCTGGCATTTATGTCGTTTCTAAGCGTGAAACCATTAAAAAGCAGATTAAGTGGTGCAAATTAACTGGTATGCAGATCCTTGAACAAAGGGATTGGGCTGGTAGTTACATTCCTGTTGTGCCTGTTTATGGTCAGCAGCTTATTGTGGATAGCAAAAAGAAGAAGTTTGGCCTTACTCGTATGGCTAAAGATCCACAGCGTATGTATAACTTTTGGTCAACTGCTCTTACTGAATCTGTTGCTCTTGCTCCAAAGGCTAAATTCCTCCTTGCAGAAGGTCAGGATGAAGGTCATGAAATGGAATGGAATCAGGCAAACATCAAGTCGATGCCTGTATTGCGTTACAAACAAACTGACTCTGAAGGTCGCATGGCTCCTGTTCCTACAAGGATTCAGCCAGAACCACCTCCAGCAGGAATGGTAACAGCGTTACAAGGTTTAGATGGTGATTTAAAGGCAGTTGTTGGTATCTACGATCCAACTCAGCTTCCAAACGGCAATCAATCTGGAAAAGCCATAAATGGTATGCAACAGCAAACCGATATGACTAATTTTCATTATTACGACAATCTGACTCGTTCTATTCGTCAAACTGGGCGAATCATTGTTGACCTGATTCCCCATATTTATGACAAAGAACGAGTATTGCGAATCATTGGCGCAGATGGAAAAGGAGAGTTAGTGACTCTTAACCAGCCAGGCGTTGATGATCAAGGCGTTGAAAAAGTATTGAATGATGTAACAGTAGGTGAATACGATATTGTTATGGAAACAGGCCCTGGCTATGCTTCTAAACGTGCTGAAGCCTTTGATTCAATGGTTCAAATGCTCTCATTTGATCCTAATTTGATGCAAACTGCTGGTGATTTGATCTTTAGAAATTCAGATTTCCCAGGCGCAGACATTATTGCTGACCGATTAGCTGCTGCTAACCCAATGGCTCAAATTGATGAGAAATCACCAGTTCCTCCACAAGCTCAAATGCAGTTGGCTCAATCTCAACAAACTATCCAGCAGTTGCAACAGCAGATTCAGGCTATGCAAATGGATATTCAGTATGGTGCTAGTGTTGCAGAACAAAAAGACAAAGCCATGTTGCAAAAAACTGAAATGGAGCTGGAAGTTCGCAGAGAAGATTCTCGTATGCGTACAGATACTCAAGCGCATGACACAGTTATTAAGACAGAAACTCAGAAAGAAATTGAGCAAATGAAGGCGCAACTTGCCTTAATATTGGCTCAAATGAATTTGAAAGATCAAAGAGCAGCTTTAGACGAAGCAATAGAAAGAGGAATTTAAAATGGCAAGAGATATTGTTACATCAGAAAATCGTGCTGAATACATGGCAAAGAAGCTTAATTCTATGGAAGAAGCTGATGAAATGCCTACTAAAAAGCCTAAAAATGAACAAGATGAAAGAGCAAAAAAGCATCCAAAATATGCATTGCTTAAAGCTAAAATAGGCAAACGTGGTGCTATAGATGCAATCTTGAAAGAATTAAACGAAAAGCAATAATTAAGCCAACCTAATCGGAGGATATATGGCAACAGTAACAGGCGCAAACGTAATTGAATGGAAAATGAAAGAAATGGCTCGTAAAGCTGGCGTTAAATATGAGCCAGAAGGCAAAGCCAATCCGTTCGCTGGCATGGACAAAGCTCAACTTAAAGAGCAAAAATCTTTGATTAAGCAAGCCAAAAAAGAATCAAAGAAATAGACAAGAATTATTTTTAGTAGTATTTTCGTATCAAATAACAGAGGAGCTTGAGAAATCATGGCCGAAGTAAGAGAAGCAAGTAGTGTAGTAACAAGTGATAACGCAACAACCTTTTATGCAGAAAGATTAGGTTTAGCTGACGAACAAGCCACTACTGAGGCTGAATCTGTAAAGAAAGATTCAGAGCCAGAAGGTGATGTTGAACAGAGTGAACCAGAAGCAAAGGAAGAAGCTAAGAAGCAAGAACCTGAGAAGCAAAAAGATAAGCTTAATAAGCGATTCGATAAGGTAACGCAAAGAGCTAAACAAGCGGAAGCTGAAGCTCTTGAACTTAGAGAAAAGCTAAAGAGTTACGAAGCAGGGAATGTCCAACAGCCACAACAGGAAACTGTAAAAGCCGAGGGTAAACCCCAAGCAAGTCAATTCAATGATGCCTTTGAATATGCAGAGGCATTAGCGGAATGGAGTGCTGAAAATGCTTTGAAGCAAAGGGATGCAGAGGAAGCTGGTCGTAAGGCTAAAGAAACTCAAGAAAAGATCTTAAAGTCTTGGAATGAGAAGATAGCCAAAGCAAAAGCAGATCTGCCTGATTTTGATCGCATGGTGCAGTCTAGTACGATAGTCGTTGGTGACGAAATACGAGATAGCATCCTTGAAAGTGATGTAGGGCCACAGCTCCTATATTTCTTAGCATCAGATGATGACTTTGCTAAACGATTGACAGAAATGCCAGTTGTTAAAGCTCTTAGAGAAATAGGCAAGTTAGAAGCTAAATTTGAAGCAAAAGAAGCTAAATCTTCTAAAGCCGAAAAAGTCAGGGAAACTGTTTCAAGTAGTAAAGCACCTGAACCGATCAAGCCGTTAAGCGGTGGCAAAGTTGGCAAAGACGTAATGATAGACACCAATGGTGAATTTCATGGCACTTATGCTCAATGGAAAGCTGCAAGACAGGCTGGAAAAGTCAGATAAACCTAATTTTTTTGGAGAATTAAAATGGCAAATACCTTGCTAACTATCAGCAAGATCACTAACGAAGCGTTAATGGTCTTGGAAAACGAATTAACATTTACATCAGAAGTAGATCGTAACTATGATGACCAATTTGCCGTTGTTGGCGCAAAAATTGGCGCAACAGTTAACGTACGCAGACCAGGCCGTTTCATCGGTACTACTGGCCCAGCTTTAAACGTAGAAGATCTGAACGAAACTTCAGTTCCTGTTACTTTAAGCACCCAGTTCCACGTTGATACACAGTTCACAACTCAAGACTTAGCTTTGTCTTTGGATATGTTCTCTGATCGTATTCTGAAGCCAGCAGTTGCAGCTATCGCCAACAAAATTGACTTTGATGGTACAACTACAGCAGCTTTGAATACAGCTAACATCGTTGGTACTGCTGGTACTCCTCCAACTGGTCTTTATACATACTTGTCAGCACAAGCGTATCTTGACTCTGAAGGCGCACCTCGTGATGGTCGTAGATCATGTATCGTTGAGCCGTTCACTTCTGCAACTATCGTTGACAGCTTGAAAGGTTTATTTGTTCCTACTGAGCAGATCTCTAGCCAATATACAAAAGGCTTGATGGGTCGTGATTCAGGCGGTATGAACTGGAAGCTTGACCAAAACATCGTGTCACAAACTTTTGGTAACTTCTCTAGCTCAACTGTAACTGCTTCTGTAGCTACAACAACTGCAACTGGTTTCTTAACATCTGGTTGGGCTTCACAGTCCACTATTACTTTGACTGCTGCTAATACAGGCACAATCAACTTGAACGCTGGTGACACTTTCACTATCGCTGGTGTATATGCAACTAACCCACAGAATCGCCAACCATACGGCACAAACAAACTGCGTTCATTCGTAGTTAAATCTGCTGTTAGCGTAGCTTCAGGTGCTTCTGTTTCTGTAATCGTATCTCCAGCAGTTATCTCTGGCGGTCAGTTCCAGAACGTAAGTATTCCTGTTCCTGCTGCTTCTGCTGCTGTGACATTCTTTGCTTCACAATACAATGCAAGTGGAAATGGTTTAGTTTCTCCACAAAACATCGTAATGCATCGCAATGCGTTCACAATGGCTATGGCTGACCTTGAGTTGCCTGAAGGCGTTCACTTTGCTGGTCGTGCAAGCGACAAGGAAATTGGTCTATCAATGCGTGTAGTTCGTCAATACACCATTAACAATGACTCAATCCCTACTCGTGTTGACGTTCTGTATGGTTGGGCTCCTTTGTATCCTGAACTCGCTTGCCGAGTTGCAGCTTAATAATTAACGGATAAAGGAAAACTATTATGTCTAATCCAGGACCAGCAGTAACCACTTCGGCTCACCCAAGTAATGTAACAACTAATCAAGCGCAACGATTATTGGGTGTACTTAAAGGTGTGAATGTAAATGCAGCATCAGGAAGTTTCTTCCCTTTGCCAATCATTAACTCTACAACTTACCAGCCTAACTTATTAGTAGTTACTAACTCTAATAATGCAGGTGCAGCTACAGGTACTTTAACAAGTTTAGTATTAGGCATTACTACAACAGGTAGTGGTACACCAACTTCATTGTTTGGTGCTATTACTGCTTCACAGTTAGCTACAGTTCTTGGTGTAAGCCAAGTGGCAGCTTCTGCGGTGGTAACGTCTTATAACCAACAAGCGTTATTTGTCAATATTGCAACTACTACTGCGGTAGTAGGTACAGTTGATGTTTACGTTTATGGTTACGACTTTAGTTAATATCAAGTATCTTGAAGTATTAGGATAAAAGCCATGCCCAAAAAGTATGGCTTTTTTCTTATTTAACATATAATTGAAGTACCTTATTTAAAGGAAAAATCATGCCTTCTACTACTATTGCTCGTGGAAATGCAATTAGCACTTTCTACATTGCTCCATCACTTACTCCAGCTCAAGTATTGACATACGTTAGCCCAGCTCAGACATTTAATGTGCCTGGCTTGCAAACTACTGACATTGTTTCTGTAATTGGATATAACGGCACTCAAACTTCAGGCATTATTGTTGCTGAAGCTGATTGTTTAACTGCTGGCGTATTGTCTGTTCAGTTTGGCAACATTACTGCTGGTACTTTGACTCCTGCTGCTGGTGTTTATACAATTCAAGTTGTACGACCTGAAGGTTCATTGCCTGTAACGGCTGTTTAAGGAGCTACATCATGGCTTACGATTCAGCTTTTTCGCCTTTTGGCCCTACTTATCAGGTAGGTACTGCTGCTATTCAGGTAAAAGCAAGTAATAACACTTACCCTACTTCTTATAGAATTATGAATATAACAAGTGGAATTGTGCGATTTGCTTGGGCTCCTCAAGAGCCTAGTGATGCAACTGTTACCCCTGTAGCTACAACTCCAACTACGGCTGGAATCCCTTATGTAATGTCTATTCCAGCTAACGGAGTAGCAGTATTTAGTGGTATTCCTCCTAATGCATGGTTTATTTCAAATACAGCAACAAGTCTTGAAATTACTCCAGGTGAAGGAAAACTATAATGCCTACTTCTAATGCTGTAGCAAGTACCTCAACTCAAAATATTGTTCCAGTTCAAGCAGCATTTAATACTTCTGGAGCTTGTTTGGGTTTAGTTGGCCCTGGTGGTGCGTATTTTTCACCTCCTTTAAGCGGAAATGCTGAAAATCCAGCAACCCTTTCGATTGATGGAACTTTGGTGATTTCAAGCGTAAATCCAACTGTTGCTTCAGGATTTGGTACTTCACCAACAATTACTGGAACAAATACTGCTGCATTTAAAGTAGTAGTTGGTACTGGCGGTGCTGCTGGAGGAACAATTACTTTGCCAGCAGCAGCTAATGGTTGGGTATGTCAAGCTTTTGATGTAACGGCTGGCACAACATTGTTTTTACAACAAACTGGAAGCACTACCACTTCTATTTCCGTAACTAGTTTTAGCATCACTTCAGGCTTGGCTGCAAATATGACTGCTGGCGATGTTATTCTATTTATGGCAATGGCTTATTAAGGAGCATTATGGCTGGCCCTTCCTCAACAGTAGATCAAAATCTACTGCCAGTTCAGGCTTATTTTGATGTTTATGGAAACTTCCAAACATTTATAGGTCAGGGTCAGCCGTTTTACGCATCAGTTAATCCTATTCAATCAGGGTTAACCATTACAAATAGCACTATTAATAGCACCACAATCGGAGCTACAAGCCCTTCTACTGGCGTTTTTACTAATATCTCTACAGCTACTGGTCAGATTTCAACTGCTCCTTCTTCTGCTACCGATATAACAAATAAACTGTATGTAGATACTATTGCTCAAGGCTTAAACCCTAAAGCTGCTTGTAAAGTAGGAACTTTAACTAATATTACTTTGTCAGGTTTACAGACGATTGATGGTTATTCAGTCTTGGCTGGTAATCGAGTATTAATTAAGAATCAAACAGCAACAGCCGATAACGGCATTTATGTAGCCTCTGCAAGCGCATGGACTAGAGCAGTTGACATGGATGTATGGGCAGAAGTTCCAGGGGCTTACACAGTCGTTTTAAACGGATCTCAAGCGAATACTGCATGGGTATCTACTTCTGCTGATACAGGAACTATTGGAGTTACTCCAATTACTTTTGTTCAGTTTTCAGGAGTTTTTACTTATTACGCTGGAACAGGGTTAACCCTTGCTTCTAATACTTTTAGCATTACCAATACTGGTGTTACTGCTGCAACTTATGGGACTGCAAGCAAAACAACAACTTTATCCATTAATGCTCAAGGTCAAATTACTTCTGCTTCTGCACAAGATATTGCGATTGCTGCTAGTCAAATTACTAGCGGAACAATCGGATCTAGCTTAATTAGCGGTTCTTATACTGGAATTACTGGTGTAGGTACATTGACTGCTGGAACTTGGAACGCAACCACTATTGGTGTTGCTTATGGCGGTACAGGCGCAGCTACATTTACTGCTGGTTATTTAAAGGCTAGTGGCACAACGGCATTTAGCACAGTTGCTTCTATTCCAAGTTCAGATATTACTGGCCTTGGCACAATGTCAACGCAAAATGCCAATGCAGTAGCAATTACTGGCGGTACTATTTCAGGCCTTTCTAGTCCTTTAGCTGTAGCTTCAGGTGGTACAGGGGCAGCTACTTTGACAGGCTATGTTAAAGGTAATGGAACAGGCGCATTTACAGCTTCTGCAACAATCCCAAATACGGCAATTAGTGGTTTGGGTACTATGTCCACTCAAAATGCTAATGCTGTAGCGATTACTGGTGGCACTTTAAATGGCGTAGCAATCGGTGGAACAACTGCTGGTGATGGTACTTTTGACATTCTGACTGCAAACGTATCAAGATTAAATACAGCAACTGCAACAAGTCTGACTATTGGCACTTTGTCATATACGCCAGCTAATGCCTTAATTACAGCGCAAAGCTCTGCTACATCGTTTAATCAAGTAATTATTAGCAATACAAACAATACAAGCACAACGGCTTCTACAGACTATATTGTTAATAATTACAACTCTACCGATAGCACCTATTATGGTGACTTTGGTATGAACGGCAATGCCTTTACTGGCACAGGCGCATTTAACCAAGCAAATAATGTTTATTTAACAGCTACAACAGCAGATTTAGCGATTGGCACAACAACTGCTAATGCCATTCATTTTGTTGTAAATGGTGGTGCTACAGATGCAGCAACAATTAGCTCTGCTGGTATTTTCTCTTTGGGAACAGCTTTAGCGATTGCTTCAGGCGGTACAAACTCTACAGCAACTCCTACGGCTGGCGGTATTGGATATGGAACTGGTACTGCTTATGCTTTTAGCGCAATAGGTACAACAGGGCAAGTTTTAACCTCTAATGGCACTAGCACTCCTACTTGGACTACTCCAACAGCTTATGCAACTGTAACGGATGACACTACAACGGCTGGTACTCGCTATCCATTGTTTGCTAATCAAACTGCTGGAAACCTAGCTACTTCTTATACTAGCTCTACCAAATATCAATACAATCCTTCTACTGGAGTATTGACAGCTACAGGATTTAGCGGATCAGGAGCAAGTCTTACAAGTTTGACTGCTGGAAACCTAACAGGAACTATTCCTAGTGCAGTTTTAGGCAATTCAACGCTATATATTGGAACTACTGCTGTTTTATTAAACGCTGCAAGTGGATCAATTACCTCTTTAGCGGTTAATATTAGCGGTTCTGCTGCAAGTGCAACAACGGCTACAACTGCCACAAATGCTACAAATACTGCAATTACAGACAATACAAGCTCTGCTTCTACCTGGTATCCAACGATTGTTTCAACAACTACTGGCAATTTACCAATAACTACTAGCTCTACAAAGCTTAGTTTTGTGCCTTCTACTGGTGTTTTAAGTGCCAATGGTGTAGCTTTAACAGGAAATTTAGGAACAGTAACTTCTGTAACTGGTACTGCTCCTGTTGTATCTAGTGGTGGTACTACTCCAGCAATTAGCATGGCTGCTGCCACAACTAGCGTAAATGGTTATCTTACAAGCACAGATTGGACTACTTTTAATGGTAAACAAGCTGCTTTAGTAAGCGGTACAAACATTAAAACAGTAGGTGGTGTAAGTTTATTGGGTTCAGGTGATG
>Ga0208621_1000499_pt1 | contig 9273 bp, 9 predicted proteins | sample CryBogCBH26May08_FD_184617 | JGI IMG/M metagenome (GOLD analysis project Ga0208621, IMG submission 184617) | Freshwater microbial communities from Crystal Bog, Wisconsin, USA - CBH26May08 (SPAdes) (version 2) | ecosystem: Environmental > Aquatic > Freshwater > Lake | place: Crystal Bog, Wisconsin... | reverse complement strand
ATTGTAAGCTTTACACAGTGCCTGCTCTTTAAAGTCTTCAGAATACTTTGTATACGTTTTCATCTCTAATCTCAAATTTTATTTTCTTTAAAAATTTGAGGCGACAACTATTCTGACGCAGGGGGGAACCCACCTTTAGGCCGTTGTCGATGGTGACCATCAGCAACACTTCTTTGCCGGTGCTGTCATCAATACCCGGGAAATAAATGCGGTCATAAGCGGCGGACAGGGCTTTCATTAAGCGTTGGTCGGCCTCTTTGAAGCGCTCACTGGCTTCTTCAAACAAGGTGTCGCCATCACTCAGGCGTTTGACTATTTGCTCAATGGCGTAGTGTTCGCGCAGGCGTTCTTCGACCACCTCGGCAAAGTGGCTGTCTTGGCCGGACAACACCAGCAGATTGTTTTTTTCTTGTTGGTATTGGTAGAAACTATTGAGTTGCTGGGGCGGCAGCTTGCCGTCCGGGCGCACCACAATCAGCATTCGGTTGCCGGTCAGACGGATTTCATCCAACAGCGGCAATACCTTTAGCTCCTGATAGGCGGCTTTGCTGACTGGTTGCAGGATGCCGATCAAGCGGTTAGTCAGGGCTTGGTCAATTTTGGGCTGGGGGATGTCGCGGGCGTTGCGTTCAATTTTACGGGACAGGTTTTCGGTGTCTTTAATAAAATAGCGTTGCTCTTCGCGGTGCACATACCAAGCCTGTTCTTTCAGTTTGTCCAGGGCGGTTAGAAATTCGTCCGGCTTGCGGTTGGGCGCCGCCAAAAATTCGATGATTTCGCCCTCGGTCAAGCCTATGCGTCCGCCGACCGCCCTTGATAACGAGGTGGCCAACAGCAGGGTACACACTTGGGTCGCGGCATCACTGCCCAACTGGTTGTCTATCGATTCCGCCACGGCACTGCCGCCATCGGCTATGTCGTGGCTCATGGCGGGCTGTAAGGCGGGGGCAATGCGGTTTATTTCGTCTTTAACGTCCACATCATTGAGGTTTAAATGCTGCGAGCCGATCAGGAACACATCATCTTGTTGCCTGTCCTCGACGCTTTTAAGCAAGCGTGCGGCAAACTGCATCAGGCCGCGTGTCTGGCGGAAGCCTTCGTTCTCTTTAAACAAAGCCACCAGATGTTTAAAGGCTGGGTGGAACGGGTAGGTTTCGCGCACTTGGTCGGCAAGCTGCTCCAAACTGGTGGCGGTGATGTAGCCACCATCGGTGGCGGCTTTGATGCGCTGCGCATAGGCTTCGGCAATATCGTTGATAACGCGCTCATCCGGTAAGGACAGCAGCAGCCGCTTTTTGAGGATTTGATAAATTTCGTTGCCTGCCAGTTGTACAGGGGTGATGGTTTTGGCTTGGCGGCGGGTTTCTTGCTGTAAATTGGCAATGGCTTCGGTGAGGGCTTTGGTTTGCGAGCTGTAGCTGCCTGACAAGTTGGCAATCACCACACAGCAATTGTCCAGTTCCAGCGCGGCGCTCAACAAACAGCTGATGGAATAAGTGACGCGATTCGCCAATGTGCCGTCGCCAAACACCACGGTGCTGGCGTTATCAAGGTAAGGCGGCAACTCATCAATCATGATAAGGGTCGGTGCGTTGCCAATCATTAGTTTCCATTGTGCTTGGTCAACGGCTTTGGGGCCATTAATCCAGTAGGGCTTGATGGCTTCTGCCTGTCCCAGTTGGGTGGCTATGTCGCCCCAGATAAAGTTGTCGGGGTTGTTGCGCCCGTTAAACGCGGCAATTTTGGCCTGACCAAAGGTGATGCGCTTTGATAAGTCAGGCGGCAGTATCGGTTGGCGCAGTTCGGGATGCCTTGCCAATAAGCCTAACGCGATCATCAGGTGGGTTTTACCGCCGCCCATCGCTTGGGTGAGTTCAAAAACCGCTTGGTCTGATTGCCCGGACAAGCGCAACAGACCTTCGCGAAACAGTTGCTCCATGCCTTGGGTGATGTAGTTACGGGCAAAGAATTCTTGCCCGTCGCCTGCATCTGTAATCAAATCGGCCAAATTCTCAATGGCTTGGCTCATCCGGTAGTCGCGGATAATCGGGTTAAAAACGCAAGCCTGCTTTACTGTTTTAATCATTTTCCCTGTTCCGTATTGATCTAGGCATCAGCTTTAGGGTGGCATGTGTGTGGCAAACTTTTCTGCGCTGTGCTTGCCGCCCTTTATTTGGCAGGCGGTGGCGGCGGTGTGCCGGGTGGCGGCGGCGGTATGGTTTGGGGTGGGCTGGTATCGGTGCTGCCCACCGAATTATTGGCGGGGTTTAAAAAATTGCCCGGCACCGGCACTTGATGGCCTTTAGCGTACATGCACTGGATATAAGCGGCATCATAGCGTTGTTGCAATTCTACCATTGAGCCACTGGCTGCCCCGACCCCCATGAGGCTGCCTGCCGCCAAGCCGCTGCCAGCACCAATAGCCGCGCCGCTTCCGCCGCCAATAGCGGCCCCTGCTGCCGCGCCTACGACAGTGCCGACCACTGCACTGGTCACGCCACTGCTTGCGGCGGAGCCATTGGGTGTGCTGTCACCGACTTGGAAAGAAGAAAATTGCCGGCACATCACATCGTCATTGCGGAACTGGTCGAAATGGCTGTGGCTGCCGGGCAACACCAACACACTTGGGCCGCTGGGCATACTGGTGCAGCCCGCCAATAACAAGGGGCTTGACAGCGCCGTAACGAACAAAAACCTAGAGAAAATAAGCATAATAGCTTCCTTATTGGGCAGGTGGTGGTGTCGGCGCCACTTGTTGCCAACCGCCAGGACATTGCTTGATATAGGGGTAATAGCCCTCTGGATTATGGCAGTAGTACCAATAACCGGCCGCCAAATTTTGGCTGGGTTGCTGCTGGGGCTGTGGCGCTTGCTGGATATAAACCGGTGGTGCGGCGGGTGTGGTCACAATAGTGGGGGAATAATAACTATAGGGGTATGAGTAGTAAGGATAAGCATAATAAGGGTAATAAAAAGGCGAGCCAAAATAAATGCCACCGCCATACCAACGGCCGCCATAACCGCCATGTCCACCATGCCAGCCGCCGTACCCGCCGCCACCGTGCCAGCCATCGCCTCCACCGAAACCACCGCCGTGTCCGCCACCAAAGCCCCCGCCCCCGAAACCACCATGCCCGCCGCCGTCATGCCCTTCCGCGCTATTCATTACGCTAAATAAACTACACATGATGAGTAACAGGGCGGATAATTTCATTTGCTTGTTCATGATTTAGCCTTCTGCAAAGTGTTGCCTTTATGGATGAGTTGGACACTATGGAACAGACAATGTTTCACTTGTACGCTCAGGGAACGCGGCTGATCGCGGGTTTGGCCTGCCGCTATTTTATTGGCTAGACAAGCCCATGGCTTGCCTGGCAAACCGGGCTTTTATTAGGGGTAGATGGTCTAACGCCGTCAAGCCAATATTTCTTGCCGCCGCCAATGCAAGCCAGTCGTTAGAAAATATTTTCACCAAACTATCGGTCAAACTAATTACATGGTTGTGGTCTTTTTGCCTTGCCTGCACGTAACGGTTTATCATTGCAGTGCCGCCAATGTCGTTTCCTTGCTGATGTTCCGCCCGTATAACTTCGGCGAGTTGCACCACATCCCGCATTCCCAAGTTAAAGCCTTGACCTGCCACCGGATGCAGCTGGTGGACAGCATTGCCTACAATCACCGCACGTCCGCACATCATCCGCTCGGCACGGATCAGCGATAAAGGAAAAGCGCGCCGTGGCGCGGCTAAAGATAAGCCACCCAACCAATAGCCAAAACTGTCTTGTAATGCAGCGATAAAATCAGCTTCCGGGCAAGCCAACAAATCTTCGGCTTCATTATGGTGGCGCGTCCATACCACGGAGCTATGATAGGGCGAAATCGGCAACATTGCCAATGGGCCGGAACGGGTAAATCGCTCGTATGCGGTGTTGCGGTTAGGCAGTGCAGACTTGATGGTTGTTACCAATGCGGTTTGCCCGTAGTCTGTGGTGTGCTGGGCTATGTCCAGCAGCCTACGCACCGAAGATTGGCCGCCGTCGGCACCGACCAGTAACCGTGCCGTCAAATTGACCGGCTTGTTGCCGAATTTCAGGCTCATGTTGACGCTGTCAAGACCTGACACCAAACCGGTCAAGCGGGCAGGGCAGAACAGCTTGGTTTCGGTATTCGCCACTAATGCGGCCAGATGGGATTCGATATCACGGGCAGCAATCACATAACCTAAGGCAGTCACCAGTGATTTTTCAGCGGACAAACGGGTTTTGCCAAAATGGCCTTGATCGGACACATGAATGTGTTTGATGGCTTCGGCCTTAGCGGCAATCCCCGACCAAGCCCCCATAGCGTCCAATACCGTAACGGTGCCAGCCGCCAAGGCCAAGGCGCGGTCGCCAGCGGCTGAGGTGTGCAATTGTTCTGCGGTTTGCGCTTCAATCAGGGCAATTTTTAAACCGCTGCCTTGCAGTGCCAAAGCCAAACAATTACCCGCCAGACCAGCGCCGACAATCACCAAATCATAATCTATTGGCATTGGGTGGCCCCCATTAACGCCTCAATTTCATCAATCGATTTGGCTGCGTCAGCCGTAAGCACCTCACAGCCATCAGCCGTGACCAACACATCGTCTTCAATACGAATGCCAATGCCGCGCCATTGTTCATCGACCTTTTTACAATCGCTGGGGATATACAAGCCCGGTTCAACCGTCAGCACCATGCCGGGTTCGAAAACCCGCCATTGTTGGGCTATTTTATAATCACCCACATCATGGACATCCATGCCCAACCAATGACCGGTACGGTGCATGTAAAAAGCTTTATATTTTTCGTCTTTAATCAGTTTTTTGACACGGCCTTTTAACAAACCCAAATCAACCAAGCCTTGCGTCAACACGGCTACCGCCGTTTCGTGGGGTTCTATCCACGTTGCCCCAGGCCTGATCTGGGCGATGGCGGCGAGTTGCGCATCCAACACCAGCTGGTAAAGTTGCCGTTGGGGTGCGGAAAATTTGCCTGAGACGGGAAAAGTACGCGTAATATCAGCGGCATAATGGTTGCATTCGGCACCTGCATCTATCAGCAGCAAATCACCTTGTTTAAGTTTGCTGCCGTTGTCGGTGTAATGCAAGGTGCAGGCGTTTTTGCCGCCCGCGACAATCGCCGGATAGGCCATTGCCCTCAGCCCCTCACGATTAAAATGGTAGGCGAGTTCAGCTTCAATCTGATATTCATATAAACCGGGCTTGCAAACTTGCATGGCTTTACTGTGTCCGGCCGCTGACACTTCGGCGGCACGGCGCAGCAATTTAATTTCTTCAGGGCTTTTAAACAAGCGCATTTCATGGACAATGCGTTCCAGTGCCGCCACTTCACTGGGCGCCACCACGCCGCTGCGGGATTTGTCGCGGACAACACTTATCCATGCCTGTACATTGCGGTCCAGTTCGGCATCACGCCCCATCGGGTAATACAGCTTGCCTTTATCTTCCAGCAAACTTGGCAAAATAGTGTCCACTTCGGCAATCGGAAAAGCCTCATCCGCGCCATAATCGCCTGTCGCGCCTTCCAGTCCCGCATGGGCACCTTCCCAAAGTGCTTTGGTTGCATCAAATTCACGGCAAAATAACAGGTATTCGCCTTGTACGCGGCCAGGAATAAATACCGCTAAGGCATCGGCCTCGTTAAAACCGGTCAGGTAGAAAAAATCACTGTCTTGGCGGAACGGGTAATGCACATCGCGGTTACGGACACAGTGACCGGCACTGGCAAGCAAGGCAATATTGCCTACGCCAAGCTGTTGCATCAGCCGTTTACGGCGTTTTTTAAATTCAGAGGTTTTCATTGGCAGGCATCCTATCAATCCATTCCATTAGTTCATGCCATCACTCAGTGCAGAGTCAACTTGGGTGAATGGCTGAATTCATCCTTAAGCAATATGACCGCAGCGCGTAAATATTCATTGACTTCAACAAAAGCAGCTTCATCCTCGTCACTTTGGCTGTCAGTGTCCAAACGGGTGCATTCAGCAATATCTTTTAAAATTTCCCTCGCTTCCGGAGAACAGTCGGCGGTCGGTAGCGTAATCCCCAAACCCAATAAAAAACCGTTGCACCAGTTTTTTAGGGCGGCAATTTGCCCGCTCAGAGAGGCTTCTGTTTCAGCGGGCAAAAAAAGATCAAATTCAAAATTATCACTGTCCAACAGGCGACGGGTTTCTTCAAAAAGATTGGTCAATAATGCCCCGTCATCGGTATTGGCCGGATCAGCGCCCTGAAATGCTTCCGATAACCAGGCGTTGCTGGCTGTCCGCCGATTGCCGCACAGCATCCCGGCAGCTATGCCGTGTGCTTCGGCGGCGGTCAATTCAGGTTGCATGTGTTGTACAATGGCATTGATATACTGGTAAGCCATAGTTCCCTGATATTCACTAAAATAAAAATGACGCTTATGCTAACATTGTTCCGATAGTTAGCCACTATTAGTTGATTTGAAAATAACCATTTTATTGGGCGCTCACCATGACCTATTGTTCAATCGAAAGCCAATCGGCTTTGGCCGCTTTGGAAACCAACGTTGATGTGCTTATTGGGTGCTATCATACCCTTAAGTATGAAAATGACGCCTTAATGGCGCACCAAACCTTATTGCTGCAAGAAAAGACGCAGCTTCTACAAAAAACAAGCCAAGCACGTGCCCGTGTGGAAGCTATGATCAACCGCCTAAAAGCAATGGAACAAGGGCTATGATGAGCGAGAAACCCCAATCTATCACACTAATGATCATGGGCAAGGAATACAAAATTATTTGTGGCCTTGAGGAACAGGATGAACTGGCTTATTCGGCACAACGGCTCGACCAGCAGATGTGCAAAATGCGTGATTCAGGAAAAGTCAATGGCCCAGAGCGGATTGCCGTATTGGTGGCGTTGAACCTTGCCCATGAATTGCAGACCCTAAAAAATCAGAATGCAGTGCTGCAGCATAATTTGAATGAGGCGTTTAAAAAGCTGAACAATAAAGTCGAAAAAATTTTGGAAAAACCTTAAATGCGTTAAACTCTCTTCTTGTATCTCCTGGGGCGCCCGACAATGTGCTGGGTGTTTCCTGAACCTGTTTTTACCCCGGGGGCAATTCTCTGCCATGGTGTGCATGCCCGTTTGCTCGGGAAGCCTGATTGGCAAGTTATGTTCCCACTTGAACCGTTGGTTCAAGGACGAAAGCGCGTATCGGCGCAGTCGGGAGATGCAACCCCTGTTTTACTCGGCCTAAAATATCGGCAGGCGACACTTTAACCGCAGGCAAACGCGGGCTTATCAGCAAGCCCCCAGTCACACTTCATTGACAATCGTGTTCTGAAAAATATTGTTCTTTTGCCCCATAATCCGCACCACAAAGCTATCCCCGGGCTTCACTTGGGCATCATTCGGAAATTCCAACTGGAAACCGCATAGGCCAGTAGGATGGATGCCTTTATCCTTAAGGTCACCCCTTAATTTATTTGCTTTGATATAAAAAGACTGGTCATCATTGACAATGACATTTAAGTAAATGCTTGCCCCGGGGTGGTTTGCCAGCATCACCCAGCCCTTCAGCCCTTTTGGCGTGACCACATCCAATGCGCCCCGCACGCCATTGGCAGAAAGGCCCCCGGCACTTCCCCCGTTACCTTCCGCAGGTGTTAACAACGCTTCTATTTTTTTTAGGCATTGCAATTTTGCTTGTTTGTAAACGAAAATGTCAGACCAAATAAGTGGCTGCAAGGCTTGCTGGATTTCTGGGCGAGAACCATCCAAACCATATTTGGTTGTCGATTTGTTCAAGCGTTCGCCCCGTAACGGCACATCCCAGCCCAAATCATTGGCCAGCACCGCCATGCTTTCGTTATAAAGTTCGGTTATGGCAACAAAATCAAGTTGCTGCAAAGTTAGCAAGGCCTCTGTCCTTTTCTCGGTATTGACCAACTGGCTACCTGGTATGGCCAATAAATAACGCGTCTGGCTATTATCAAATAACGCGCATTCCATTTCGTCCAGATTTCCGACAAAATGGCTTAGCTGGGCAACATTGGCGAAGTCAATCCGTGCGAGCTTATGGGAAATTTCTTGCACCCAAACGGGATGCCCTTGTAAAAAATCTTCATTGCCTGGCTCTGCCAAATGCCTTACCCAAGCCAAATGGGAAATGACATGCTCGATAGGCTTGCGGAAGGTTGCAAATTTATAATAATCCGCACTTGGGTAAGATTGTAAAAAGCGCACGAACGAGACATGCCCGGAAAGAAATTTCTTGGCAGCATAATAGGGCTTGTTGTCAGTCCACCATGTTGCGTCAGTTTCTATATGCACAGCACTTTCATCGCTACCAAAATGGGAAGCGATGTATTGGTTCATAGAGGTTCCTGCAGTCTTGCCAACGTGCAGATAGAATATTTTTTTATCCATTTAGGATTGATGAATCAATAAGTTATTTTTTTAAAAAGTTGTGTCAGTCAAGTTCCTGCAAGCACAATAATGGCCTAGTTTAGTGGCAAGTAACGTATAGGCCTATACGAAAAACTATATTTCTATCAATCAATAAGATATTTTTCAACCAGATTTGATTAAAGTTTATAGGCTTTTCCCTATAAATGGCAAGCCAAGCTTGGAACTTGGAACTTGTAACCCGACTGCCATTTGACAGCGTTTTTTGTTCATTGTTCAAAGATGTTCACCCATTATGTGGCTCGGCATATGATTTAGCGAATATGCATCTTAGATTAAAAAATAGCAAGGAATTGTTGAGCATCTAATGCAGATATAAATTATCAACTGCCGTTACGCAAAGGGCTATCTACTTGTAGACACCAAGCCCCCGATAACCCGCAGCAAACCTCCAGCAGGTGGCGCGGACATGATCCGCTCCTACAACACAAGCCCCAGATAAGGCTGCCCGTTCCCTTTGGCGACGCTTAGCCAACCGACGGCGTAACACCAGCTAGCAATTATACTGAGATTGCTTGAGCAAGTGCAAATCCCTTGAGTGTCCAAGGTAGAATGCAAAAACCAGCTTGAAAAAACATCCTTTCCCCCTTTGTCGTGGAGATACAACGTTAGGTCATTACTACAAACATCCAGCGGCTATTTTAAGATAAACAGCAATCGAAAGTTAAGGAATCGCTGATTAAATCATTCGCAAAGAAATGAGATAATATCACCAACTTAAGCCTAAAGCCGACTTGCCAATGAATACACCGACCCAAACGAGTTTTGCCGAACTTGAATACGCCAGCAAAAAAC
>Ga0208621_1000493_pt1 | contig 9339 bp, 7 predicted proteins | sample CryBogCBH26May08_FD_184617 | JGI IMG/M metagenome (GOLD analysis project Ga0208621, IMG submission 184617) | Freshwater microbial communities from Crystal Bog, Wisconsin, USA - CBH26May08 (SPAdes) (version 2) | ecosystem: Environmental > Aquatic > Freshwater > Lake | place: Crystal Bog, Wisconsin... | reverse complement strand
CAAGTGGTAAATTTGAGATATTATAATCCGAAAATCAATTATTAAACAAATGTAAACTTTCTTTATTAACTGCTCATGAACTAAATATAAAATCATCAAATCAAGCAAAAAGAGCCATACCAGTAAAAAGATGAAAAAACCCAATTAAAAAAAATAATCCAAAATCTTTTATATAAACAAAATTTGGGATATATATAAGTATTCCAATGATAATAGAAAAAAGAAATAAATTATTTCCTCCAAAATATTGAAAAAAATGGTCATTATTTTCTCATAAAGAATAAATATTATATTCTAATTCAAAAGAATAGAAATTATAGATGTCAACGCTTTCTCAAAGTGAACTATAAAGCACTCAGTTAACATCATCAAACTGATCCAATGGTGAAAAATTATATAAAAAGATGTTAGACATAATAAGCATTAATTAAACTTAAATTAATTTTATATTAATTAAAAATAGACGTGTTGAGATTTGAACTCAAAACCCACGGATTAAAAGTCCGTTGCTCTACCAATTGAGCTACACATCTAAATCATGTACCTTTTGTCTCTTGCGAGAATTGAACTCGCCTTTTCACCGTGAAAGGGTACTGTCCTAGCCGATAGACGAAAGAGACCTTGTTATAAAAAATTACTATAATCGATAAGAGATTTTTGCTTGAAACTTTAATTGACATTTATTCAAGAGTAGTTCTTTTATCCTTTTTATAACCGGTAGTACCTAAAAATAAAAATATTTGGTTATTATTAAAACAATGATATTAGGATCCAATTCTACCTACAGTAGGAATCATACACTAAAAATTTTTCAATTTGAACATGCTGAGCCTATTTATGTAAGAGTCTTTTACAGTTATCAAAGAAGATTTATCTTGAGACCAATTTCTTGCTTATATGCTTTCAGCAATTCTTTCGGTATAACGTAGCTACTCGGCAATGCTTCAAGCAAAACAACCGATAGACCAGAGGTTATCCCTTCCCGGTCCTCTCGTACTAGGGTAAGCTCCTCTCAATCTTCCAGCGTTTATAGTAGATAGGGACCGAACTGTCTCACGACGTTCTAAACCCAGCTCGCGTACCGCTTTAATAGGCGAACAGCCTAACCCTTGGAACCTTTTTCAGCTCCAGGATGCGATGAGCCGACATCGAGGTGCCAAACGATTCCGTCGATAGGAGCTCTCAAGAATCATCAGCCTGTTATCCCCGGCGTACCTTTTATCCGTTGAGCGATGACTCTCCCATTCGAGATCATCGGATCACTAGGACCAACTTTCGTTCCTGCTTAACATGTCTGTTTTACAGTGAAGCAAGCATTTACCCTTGCGCTCCACAACCGATATTACCGATTTGAGCCTACCTTTGTACACCTCCGTTACTCTTTAGGAGGAGACCGCCCCAGTCAAACTAGCAACCATGCACTGTTTCTTTTTAAATAAAAAGATTAGCGTTTAAAACAAAGAGAGAGTGGTCTTTCACTATCGCAATAATATTTCTTTTTTAAAAAAGAGATATTATTCTTCGCTCCCACTTAAACTACACATTCTTTTTTTAGCAGCAATGCAGAGATCTAGTCAAGGTGCACAGGGTCTTTCCGTCTAGCTACAAATAGTCCGCATCTGCACGGACATTTCAATTTCACTGAGTTCATGTTGGAGACAGTGGGGAAGTCGTTACACCACTCATGCGCGTCGGAACTTACCCGACAAGGAATTTCGCTACCTTAGGACCGTCAGAGTTACGGCCGCCGTTTACTGGGGATTAGAGTCAGTGCTTGCACACATCATTTTCACCTTTCAGCACCGGGCAGGTGTCAGACCCTATACTTCATCTTACGATTTTGCAGAGTCTTGTGTTTTTACTAAACAGTCGCCCCCCCCTCTTTGGTGTCACCTCTAAAAATATAATAAAATTATTATATTTTTTGGGCACTCCTTCTTCCGAAGTTACAGAGCCTTTTTGCCGAGTTCCTTCAACATGATTTTCTCAAGCGCCTTACTTTGTTAAAGCTATCCACCTGTGTCGGGTTTAGTACGGTTTTTTATATATTATATATTTCTTGAAAATAAAAAAAGAAATTTAAAATCGTATTATTAAAATATTCTATTTTATATTTTTAGAATTTTAGTATAAAAAAATATCTCATCAAAAAAAGCTTTCGCACATATTTTCTTAGAGACCGATTATCTCAGAGCGGTTTATCCTTTCTCTGAAAACCTAGGATTTTCGGCGATAATGTTTTTTAAATTTGACATTATTTCTCGTTACTCATGCCAGCATTGTCACCTTTGGTATTTTTTTTACTTCTCAGCATAAAACATAATTTTTTCCAAAGCGTTCCGCTACCATCCAACATTTTAAATTCGTTGTTTCGGTAAAAAATTTTTAGTCCCTATATATTTTCGGAGTAAAAATACTAGGCCATTGTGCTATTACGCATTCTCTCAAGGATGGCTGCCTCCAAGCCTACCTCTTGGCTGTAATAGTATAATTAGCTCCTTTATCACTTAAATTTTTCTTAAGGACCTTAACAAACGATCTGGGCTGTTTCCCTTTTGATCCTGGACCTTTGCGCTCAGGATCTGTCTACTTCACATCATATTTTTGTATTCGGAGTTTCCTTGAAATCGGTAGAGTATAACACCCCCCTCATCCATTGAGTGCTCTACCCCAAAAATTGATTATGAAATGCTCTACTTCAATAGATTTCGCGGAAAACCAGCTATTACCAAGTTTGATTAGCCTTTCACCCCTACTCACAAGTCATCCCCGTATTTTGCCACATACGTGGGTTCGGTCCTTAACGGCCAGTTTGACAAGTTTCAACCTGCTCATGAGTAGATCACTTGGTTTCGGGTCCTTTTATTCCTACTATATTCGCCCAATTTAGACTCGTTTTCACTACGCTTACATTTAACAACTTAAGCTCGCAGGAATAAAAAAGTTGCTGGCCCATTATGCAAAAGGTAAAAGGTCACTTTAATATAAAGCTTCCATCGATTGTAAGCAAGAAGTTTCAGTTACTCTTTCACTCTCCTTTTCGGTTCTATTTCACCTTTCCCTCACGGTACTTATGCGCTATCGATATACAAAATTGGTTTAATTTTTGAGGATGGTTCCCCAGTCTTCAAACAAAATTTTACATGTTTCGTTCTAATTTTTTTAAATTTTATTTTTATTTACAGGACTTAAACCTTCTAAGGTAATTAATTATAATTCTTCTAAAAAAATAAAAATTTATTATTTCGGTTTCGCTCGCCACTACTCACGAAATCTCCGTTGATTTTTTCCTTTTCAAATTACTGAGATGTTTCACTTCACTTGAGTTTTAACATTTTAAAAAATGTCACCAATTTTTGGAAAGTTTTCTTTATGGGAAGATATAAGTCTCTAACATTTAATTACATCATTTTCGTATTTTTTACGCCCATTTTTGTATTCTAGGCATCCTCTTTTTGCCTTTTTTTATTCCAGAAATTAAATTTTATTATCATTATTAGTTCTCTTCAGGTTGGATTTGAACCAACGACCTAATGATTAACAGTCATTTGCTCTACCACTGAGCTACTAAAGATTTTTTATAACTTTGCTTTTATTTTAACCTGAAAATCTTGATCATCTTTAGCAACTCGAGAGTCTTTTGAATCTTTTGCTATACAAAATGTTTGATTTTTAAAACGAAAGTAGCGATCACCTTTAAAAAAAAAATTTCGTAATATTTTACGTTTTATATATTTTTTTTTCTTTTTTTTATTTGATTTTTTAGATCAAAAAAAAGGCATTGTTTTTAAAACTAAACGATGATATTCATCTCGTTTTGCTTGAACTCTACTTTTTCCTTTATGTAAAAGAGACAATTCTTTTTCAAAACCAAGTAAAAATTTATCTTCTGAGTTATTTCGTAAAATTTTAGAGATTCCACCCAAAGCTTTACGTTCTTTTCATCCTTTTTCATCTATTAAACTAACTTTATATCGAATTTTTCGTCCTTTTCGACCACGCTTGCGCATTTTTAATTTAATATATGGAGTAGAATTAAACATAGCATTTGAAAGTATTGCATAAAAATCTGTTCGTTTCATTTCTGCACGATGAACCAAAAATGAATGAAATAGCTTTTCAATTGTATGTTTTTTCCCACGTTTTATAAAATATTGCTTCATTTTTTGAAAAAATGGGAAGATATTATTTTTCATAATGTATTTCTTTAAATATACTTTTTTTAAATATAAAAATATTTTATTATATTTTGTCTGAAAGTGGGATCGAACCACTGACTTAAAGATTTTCAGTCTTTCGCTCTACCATCTGAGCTATTCAGACAATTATATTTTTTATTTTACCAAACTGCGCTTTTCAGAAAATAATTTAGAATATAAATTAACTTTTGCCAACAATTGGTTAATAGAAACTTTTTTTGATTTATCTAAAAATGGAATATAAGTATCTATAGTATAATTTACATTTATTTCAACCCCGATAGAAATATTTTGAAAAAAGAGTATTAAAGATCTTAAAATTTCATCATTTTTTAAATCAAAATTTAAAATTTTCATTTTAATTAAACGATTATAAGTTTTTCGTTCAAACTGATCTCGCGCTTTTTTATCTACATGTGGAGATTTTAAAACTGTAAATTTTTCATATGTTTGCGGTAAAAAAACATGATTAATTTGATAATTCTTAAATTGTTGAACCTCTACTCTAGAAGCTATAATAAAATTATTTAAATAATACGGATGAAATGCTTTTAATCTTAAAGTTATATTTAATGTACCAAGTTTCATTTATTATTTAAATCTTAAAAAGTTATATGATAGTAGATCAAGGATTTTCAAGAGAAAAAGTTCGATATTCTTGTGAAAGACTTACTTCTTCATAAAGAATACGTTTCCCAAAATCATCATAACGAACTTCAATATATCCTGTCATTGGAAAATCTTTTCTTAAAGGATGTCCTTTAAACCCATAATCCGTTAACAATCTTCGTAAATCTGGATGATTTTTAAAAAAAATTCCAACCATATCTCAAATTTCTCTTTCATATCAATTTGCAGAAGAATAAATCTTTATTATTGATTCCAAATATCCACCTTCTGTTGTTATACATGTTATTACTAATCGCATATTATATTTTATGGAAAGTAAATGATAAAAATTTTCAAATCTAAATTTTCTTTCAAGATAATCAATAGTAGAAAAATCAATTAATTGTTGAAATAACGTGTTTGTATGTCTTTTCATAAAAAATATAAAATTTCACACATTTTCAGCAGCAACTTTAACATAAGCTTGCTTATTAATTATATAATGTAATATTTTTGGAAAATAAGTTTTAATTTTAAAAAGAAATTTCATTATTAGTAAATTTTTATAGGTAATGTAGGAATCGAACCTACAACTTCTTCGGTGTAAACGAAATGCTCTACCATTGAGCTAATTACCTAAAATTAAAGTGATAATATTTTTTATGTATTTTTTAACATTATTATATATATTTAAAATTTTAAAATAAATTCTTTTAAAATAAAAATCTTAATTCAACCACAGGTTCCCCTACGATTACCTTGTTACGACTTCATCACGGTTATGAATCCGTCTGTCATGTCTCAACAATAATTATGTACTCTTAATTTTTTAGTAAAAAAATAAAAGTTCTATAAAATCATTTTGTACACTTCAAGCCGATTTCACTCCCCTGACGTGACGGGCGGTGTGTACAAGATCCCAAAATATTCACCGTAGCGTGCTGATCTACGATTACTAACGATTCCGACTTCATGTAGGCGAATTGCAGCCTACAATCCGAACTAAGGTTATTTTTTGAGATTTGCTCCGGTTTACACCATCGCTACTCTTTGGCATAACCATTGTAACACATGCGTAGCCCAGTTTATAAAGGCCATGACGACTTGACCTCATCCCCACTTCCTTCAGAACTCCATTAAGTAATTAAAAAATTAAAAATGTATGTTTTGAATATACTGTAAAGTTCGATGAATATAAATAAATAATCTAACAAAACATTTGATTATAAATCTATACACAATTTTCGCAATTACAGATAAGGGTTACGCCCGTTACGCGCTTTCACGACACGCCTCACGACACGGGCTGACGACAGCCATGCAACACCTAGTTGTAACTGGTAAGGTTTTACGCGGATTATCAGATTAAACCACATGTTCCACCGTTTTTAAAAGACCCCCGTCAATTCCTTTGAGTTTCAACCTTGCGATCGTACTCCTCAGGCGGAAAGTTAAACGCGTTAGCTTTTAATATCAAACGAATGTTTGACGTTTCACTTTCATTAGTCAAGGCGTAGACTACCGGGGTCTCTAATCCCGATCGCTCCCTACGCTTTAGTCTTTTAGTGTCAGATTAAATCAGTTAGTTGTCTTCACCCTTGGAACTCTCTCTTCTTTCTAAGAATTTTAACCCTCTTGAAGAAATACTACTAACCCTATTAAAATCTCTAGAAAAACAGTCTTAACAAATATTTCAAAATCACGTTCTGATTTTTTATTGTTAACACACGTAGAACCACCTAAAAACGCTTTACGCCAAGTTCGTATGAATAACGCACGCCCCCCTCGTATTACCGCGGCTGCTGGCACGAGGTTTGCCGGGACTACTTTCCCTAAAAGATGTCATTATCTCTTTTGGTAACAGAGCTTTACAACCTGGTTATTTTTACAGTCGTTTATCACCCTAGCGATATTGCTGGATCAGGAGTTATCCCATTGTCCAATATTCCCCACTGCTGCCTTTAATAAGTTTGGGCCTTGTCTCAGTCCCAATGTGGCCGATCGTCCTCTCAGACCGGCTAGGCATTTTTGGCTTGGTAAGCTTTTACCTTACCAACAACCTAAAACCCCGTAAAGAAACCCTTAAACGATACATTATATCTTTTTTATATCTTCTCACGAAGAAATTTTATTCAGAATTATAATTATAAATAATTAGTCGTCTAAATTTAAGGACATCCTTTTTACGTAATTACGCACCCGTTCGCCACTTTTAAAAAATCTTTCAATTTTTTATACGTTCGACTTGCATGTGTAAAGCATATCACAAGCGTTCATTCTGAGCCTGGATCAAACCCACTTTATCTAAAAATTGCGCATTTATGCAAATTTTATCAAATATCTATCTAAATATTATAAAGAATATTTTAACAAAAATTTTAATATATATATAATTCTAAAATAAAAATAAAATTTACTCTATAAATAAATTTTATTAATAATCACACGAATACAATTTAAATTTTTTATATCAATATTGCCACATTTATTTTTTCAACAAAAAATATATTATTAATATTATATATAACTATACCAAATAAAAGCAATATTTTAAAAATATAACTGTTATTTATATTTGATGTAACATTACCTAGAGATTAAAATATATTTTAATTTATTTACAAGTATGCGAGTAATATAACTAGAACCCATAACAAACAAAATCATACAACTTCTCATGCTATTAATTGAAGTATACCCGCCAATTTTACGAATAATGGGAGTCGAACCCATATTAACTGCTTGGAAGGCAGCCTATTTACCATTAATAGATATCCGTGTTTTTAAACAAAACTATTCTTTAAGTATTTCAATAGACCCTCGAGTTTTAAAAAAAACTGTAATTAATGCTAATGCTAATGCAGAATCTGCTGCAGCAATTGTTAATACAAAAATAGCAGCGATTTCTCCTTTGATATCATCTAAATATAAAGAAATAATAAGAAAAGCTAAATTTAAGCCATAAAACATCATCTCTACAGAAATTAAAGAGATAAGAAGATTTTTTTTATTAGATAAAATTCCTAAAATACCAATTATTGCAACAGTCATTGCAATTTCAATATATTCTTGAAAAGAAACAAAACGTTCGATAAACATTTTTTATTTTTTACTTATTTTTTAATTAAAATATTTACAAATCTAATTAAATATTTATTAATTTTTACTTTTTTTTGTTCCATATTTAGAACGACCTTTTTTTCTTGTTTTTAATCCTTCAAAATCATAGACTCCACGTATAAGTTTATATTTAATTCCAGGTAAATCTTTTACACGTCCTCCTCGAACTAAAACAACAGAATGCTCTTGTAAACTATGTTTACCTTCTCCAGAAATATACCCATAAATACGTTTACGATTACTCAAACGTAAAAGTGCTAATTTACGAATAGCAGAATTTGGTTTTTTAGGCGTTCTAGTAACAAGTTTAATACAAACACCTTTTTTTTGTGGACATTGTTGCAATGCCGGTCTACGTTGTGAACGCTTTTTTTTTGTTCGGGGATTTTTAACTAATTGATGAAAAGTTACCATTTAAACTAATTTAATTTTTATTTTTTTTTAGACTTTCTATATTTGAAAATGATTTTTGTCATCGAAAATGCATAGTATAGTCTATGTCTAAAATAAGATCTTCTCGAAAAAATACTCATTTTTTAAAATATATTCCACCATCTTTTAATTGTAAATTCGTTGTTGTTTTATTAGGATGTTTTTGTTTTTTCATAAATAAACTATTTAAGCATGCCCGGAAAGATTTGAACTCTCAACTTTTAGATCCGTAGTCTAATGCTCTTCCAGTTGAGCTACGAGCATTTTCTTCAATTTTTGTATTTGGTAAAAAAAAATATTTGAAAGAAGAAAAAATTCTCCCAAAATTAAAGATAAAATTAAAAGCATTAAATCACGATACAAAGTTTCTCCACCAAAAAAATACAATCCAAAAAAAATAATACTAAAATTAAGTATTAAATGCGAAAAAATATATTTTATTAATATTTTTTGAAAATATTGTAAATAAAATATTAATAATAAAATATTAATAAAATATAATAAGCCTACTAAATCTAAGTATTCATTCTTATAAAAAGAATATAAATAATACAAATCTGGTTGAAAATCAAATATTAATCTTTTTTTTGATAAAAAAATTTCTCAATGAAAAAATAAAAAATCTTCTATAAATAATCATTGTGTTAAAAGAAAAATATAACTTAAATTTAATATAATAATTTTATAATAAAAATATTCATCTATTGTAAAAATTTCTACCAAAAATAAATGAAAAATTATAAATATATTTGGAACTATTACAATAAAAGATATTAATATCGAAGCATCAACAAAAAAATAAACATATTCTTGAGGATCTCGAATAGAAATTAATTTTCCTATATATGATAAATAAACAAAAAATAGTTCTTGTGAAAAAAATAAAAATAAAAGCAAAAAAAAACACAGCATACCATTTTTCAAATACTTTTCGTTTAACTTATTACTTAAAATTTTGAATGTAAAAAATATACAGACT
>Ga0208621_1000479_pt1 | contig 9489 bp, 6 predicted proteins | sample CryBogCBH26May08_FD_184617 | JGI IMG/M metagenome (GOLD analysis project Ga0208621, IMG submission 184617) | Freshwater microbial communities from Crystal Bog, Wisconsin, USA - CBH26May08 (SPAdes) (version 2) | ecosystem: Environmental > Aquatic > Freshwater > Lake | place: Crystal Bog, Wisconsin... | reverse complement strand
TTTTCATCTTATGATATAGATGAAAAAAAATTTTTACTTGAATCATATAAAATACCTAGTTGAGAACTTGAAAGAAGTTCAATAAAAAAAATTAGCTAGAAAGAAATTATGATAAAAAAATAATTGTTTATGAAAACATATTTCATATAAAGCATTATTAAATTAAAAAAAGATATAAAAATTAAAAAATGAAAATACATAAAATTGATAATAGAGAAATTAGAAGTTTTAGACTTCAGCAAAAAAATTTAGAACTTCAAAAATTTTTTGCTGATAAAAATAATATTGGTACTTTTATGATGACAGATCCATTACAACCAGAGGATAGAAAAAATTTGAGAAAAGAAAGTAAAGAACATTCTTTATTAATTAAAACAATTCAAAAAAAAATTATAAAATTATGAATAAAAACTAATAAATGAAACAAAATAACAAATTTATTAGCTGGAAATGTAGTTAAAATTACACCAAAAAATAAAAAAAATTTTAATAAAAAAACACTTATTTATATTTTTAAACATGAACAATTTTATTTACGCGTTTTAAATTGAGATCATCAACTTTATAGAAATACACATATTTTAAATTTTGTAAATATCGAAAATTTTGAATTAAAAAATCCAATATTATCTTTAATGCATTTTTTAATAAGAAATACATTAATTATGGAAAAATTAATGCAAAAAGTAAATCCGCAATAAATTTATTTAGGTTTTTTGCAATTACAAAGTAAAAGTTTTATTAAAATTTAACGTTAATTTAACAAATACGTCCATATTTAGCATGTTCAAGTAATGAAACACAATCAATTAACATAACATCTAAAAATAAATACGAAAAAATACCCATTAAAAATAATAAAAAAAGTAAAATTAAAAATAAATACGTTTCTTTACGATCTAAATCTTTATATAAAAGTAAAGAAACTGTACGTAAATTCCCAAAAAATATTCTATTATATGTTCATAATGTATATACTGCACCTAAAACCATACTTGTTGATGCAAAAAATGTTGCCCAAAAACTATGTTGAAAAAGTCCCATAAAAATTAAAAACTCTCCAACAAAACTACTGGTTAAAGGAAAACTAATATTTGCCATTGAAAAAATTAAAAATATTATTGAAAATATTGGGTAAAAATAAGTTAATCCACCAAAATATTTTAATGATCTAACACTATATCTTTCATATATTGTTCCAACTGCAAAAAAAAGAGCTCCTGAAACAACACCATGACTTAACATTTGGAAAATTGCTCCTTGAAGTCCTTCAGAAACATTAGACATAATCCCTAATAAAACAACATTCATATGTCCAACAGAAGAATAAGCAATTATTTTTTTTAAATCTATTTGACGAATTGCAGTTAAACAAGTATAAATAACACCCATTACAGCAAAAGTAGAAACTAATGGTGCAAAATAAAGAGTTCCTTTAGGAAATAATGGTAATGAAAATCTTATTATTCCATAAGTACCTAATTTAAGTAAAAGAACTGCTAAAAGAACTGATCCTATTGTAGGAGCTTCTACATGTGCTTCTGGTAATCAAATATGTAATGGAAATAATGGGATTTTTGCTGCAAAAGATATAAAAAAAGTTATTCATAAAAATTTTTGATCTTCTTCAGTAAAATTAACACTTAATAATGCTGCATAATCCGTAGTTCCTGTTTTTGAAAGTAAATATAAAATATTAAAAAACATAAAAATAGAACCTAATAATGTATATATAGATATTAAATAACTAGCACGAACTCTACGTTCTCGTGATCCTCAAACAAGTACTAAAAAATATATAGGAATTAATGTCATTTCAAAAAAAATAAAAAATCCTAATATATCTAAAAATAAAAAAGAAGCTAAAACTGTTCATTGTAAAAAAAGAAGATGTAATAATACTTCTTTTAATCGATTTGTATGGATATTTAAACTTAATATACAAAGATAAATAAAAATATTGGTTAACAAAATAAAGAATATAGAAATTCCATCAACACCAAATCGAATTCCATATGGTAATGTCGGTGTAATATTAAAAAGATAAATAAATTGAAATCCTCCTAATGTAGTATCATATATAAATAATAATAATAAAGACATTAAAAAAGAAAACATTGTCGAATATAAGGAAAATTTATAATAAAAAGAATTACTTAATTTTGATATAAAAAAAATTACTAAAATAGAAAATAAAGGAATTGCTAATACAAAAACTAACATATTTTCTAAAAATAACGCTGGAAAAGTTTCTCCTTTTCCAATAACAAGAGTAGAGAATAAAAAATTTAACATTAATTTAATTTCGTTTTAATTTTTGAAACATAGCATATAAAAAATCTTAAAGATATTTTTAAACCACTTTCTTTAAAGATTTTTCAGATAGAGTGGGATTCGAACCCACGGTACCCAAAAGTACGCCAGTTTTCAAGACTAGTACCTTAAACCACTCGGTCATCTATCTTTATAAATGTTACACCCTGAAGGGGTCGAACCTTCGACCAAAAGCTTAGAAGGCTGTTGCTCTTCCAACTGAGCTAAGAGTGTATGTTATCTATAATTTTCAGGTAAAAAGGGACTCGAACCCTTAACTTACGGTTTTGAAGACCGTTGCTCTACCGATTGAGCTATTCACCTTTTGGACTAATCAGCCTAATTTTTAAATATTTACTATAAATAGAATAAAATTAAGCTTTTGTTCTATATGAAGTAGAAGCTAAATCGGAATTTCTTAACATTTGATGATTACCATCTTGACTTTTTATTACATGCAAAGCTTTACTATCCATAGTGAGTACAATTGAACCTATCATTGAAACAAATAATAAAAGTGCCGATAATAAAATACCAAATTTTTCTTCTTTAAATAAAATAAGTCCTAATCCAGTTAAAGGATCTATTTGATTTAAAATAAGACTATAATCAATATATAAATTTGTTTCTTTAAAAGGAAAAACAAGAATTTCACTCGAATTATGACAAAAAAACAAATTATATCATTCAGAAAGCCCATCAAAGGTATCTGCTTGCTCTAAAAGCATCATTTCAACTAATAACGAAGGAATGACTAAATTTTTATAGTTAAAAAGATCTTTTAAACGTTCTGAAACGTTTATCATTTTTATTTCCAACATCATTACAATAAATAGAAAGAGTACTACAATTGCACCTACATAGACTAATAAAAAAAGTAGCGCAAAATAATCTAAAGAGAACATTGTAAGTATCATACTTCCCATAATAAATGCATAAATAAGCATTAATATTGAATGTATTGGATTTTGTACTGCGATTGCAAAAGTGCAAGCTGCTAATATCATTGCTACATAATAAGAAAGGATTCAGTAAAAAGTTTCCATTTATTTTTTAACGAGAGAGGGAGTTGAACCCTCGACTGATGGATTATGATTCCATTGTTCTAACCACTAAACTACCTCGTTTTTTTCCTTTGGAAAGAATGGGATTTGAACCCATGATACTTTTACATATGCTAGCTTAGCAAGCCAGTGCCTTAAACCACTCGACCATCTTTCCAATAAAAATAATAAAAAGACTATAATAATACGAAATTTCAATTATTAATATATTAAAAAATTTATTTTGCTTGGTAAGATGCAACGTACCTAAAAAAACTTTTTATTCTTTTAAATTAATTTTAGCAATATTAAAATTTAAATAAAATAAAAATTAATACTATTAATATAAATAAAGGAATATCCATAAATATACTTACGTATAATCATCCACTAAAAAGAAAAAGAATTACTACAAGACTACCAAGAAGTAAAAATAAATAATGAAAAATAAAACCCATTGGTATTTGATTAATTTTCGCAGTAAAAATATAAATTTGTGTAGCAAAACCTTGTGGTCCAAAAAATTCTAAAAGACCACGATCCATGTTTTGATATGTATCGCGATATGCAACATTTAATAACGATTGTGATAATCATTCATTATATATTTTATCAAAAAATCATTTACGATTTAAAAAAGTATATAAATGCCGTCCAAATGATGTTTGTGTAAGATTAAAAAGTGTATTAAAAGAATATAAATAATGATATACACCAAGACCAATTCCAGAAAAAGTAAAAAAAAGAGGAATCATTTTGATAGAAGAATCTAATCATTCAGATTCAAGACCATATTGTTTTGTAGGTAAAGTAAATAAAGAATTTCCTCAAAAATCCGTACCAAGACCAATCATCATATCACGACTAAGATAACCTATAAAAATACTACCAAAAGATAATAACACTAATGGAAATGCCATAGCAAAAGGAGATTCATGTGCATGTTCATAATAAAATTTATTCCCATTTGAAGGACGAAGATATGTCATCGCTAACAATCTTGTTGAATAATATGCTGTAAAAAATGCGGCTAATATTCCTAAAGTATGCACAAAACGACCTTCTATGCTAAAGCTTCCAAAAGCAACTTCTAAAATTACATCTTTTGAATAAAATCCAGTTAAAAAAGGGAATCCCATTAAAGCAAGTGACCCTATCACCATTGTAGCATAAGTTAATGGTAATATCTTAACTAATCCCCCCATTTTACGCATATCTTGCTCATCACCCATAGCATGAATTACCGATCCTGCCCCTAAAAATAAAAGAGCTTTAAAAAACGCATGATTAGATAAATGAAAAATACTTACAGAATAACTGGAAAGACCTGCAGCAAAAACCATGTAACCTAATTGACTACAAGTAGAATATGCAATTACTCGTTTTAAATCATTTTGCAAAAGTCCTGTTGTTGCAGCTAAAAATGCCGTCATTCCACCAACAAGAGTAATAATTAAAGAAACATTCTCAGCATATTGTAAAAGAGGAGAAACTCTACAAATAAGAAAAACTCCGGCTGTTACCATAGTTGCAGCATGTATTAGCGCAGAAACAGGTGTTGGTCCTTCCATAGCATCTGGTAATCAGGTATGTAATCCTAATTGCGCAGATTTTCCAACTGCACCAATAAAAAGAAAAAACCCAATAAAATCTAAAATATTAAATTTATATTCAAAAAAATAAATTGAGTATTCTGAGAATTGTGGTACTAATGCAAAAATAACCCCATAATCTAATGTTTTAAAATAAAAATATAATGTAAAAATTGCTATAGCTAATCCAAAATCTCCTATACGATTTACTATCATTGCTTTAAGCGCAGCTTTATTTGCTTGAATTCTTCCATATCAGAAATTAATTAATAAATAAGAACAAAGACCTACGCCTTCTCATCCAACAAACATTTGAATGAAGTTATCTGCCGTAACAAGAATAAGCATAAAAAAAGTAAAAAATGAAAGATATGACATAAATCTAGGTAAATGTGGATCTTGCCCCATATATTCTGTAGAATATAAATGTACTAAGGTTGAAATAGATGTTACAACAATTAACATTACAGAAGTTAAAGTATCGAACAAAAATCCTCAGCGTAAATCATATATTTCTGTTGTGAATCATGGTGAAAGTGAAATTAAACATGGTGTACGAAGAAATGCGACTTCATAAAATATAAATGTTGAAATTAAAAAGGTTATGCATATACAAGAAGTACTTAAAATTCCTGCACTACGCCCACCAATTCACCGACCAAATAATCCAGATATTATTGTACTAAATAAAGGTAAAGCTAAAATTAATAAATACATTTTTTATAAGATAAAATAAAGTAATAAGAAAGAAATGCCCTTAAAAATACCCCCTAAGAAAAAAAAAATAAAATACTTTTACGTAAAAGAAAAGATCGATTAAATTTATTAACGAAATTGTTATACTAACGGATGACATTCCTTTTAAAAAATTAAAGCCTTATAAATCAAATCTTAGATCATTATTTGATTTAAAGATAAAGAAATAAAATATTTAAAGTATAATTGGGCGAATAATGGGGCTCGAACCCATAACACACAGAATCACAACCTGTCACTCTACCAATTGAATTATACCCGCCAATTTACGAATAATGGGAGTCGAACCCATATTAACTGCTTGGAAGGCAGCCTATTTACCATTAATAGATATTCGTGTTTTTAAATACAAAATTATCCATCAAATTATTTTATTATTACATATTTTAGAGATCCTTTTTTTGGTATTATTATTTATATAATACCAAAAAAAGCTTTCCTGAGGTAATGAAAAGATATTACAGAATATCGAAAAAAATAACGATTGTACTTAGTACATGCAGTAGAAATGTATACTGTAACCGCATTTATTCAAAATAATAATACTTGTCAAAAATTTAATATTCATAATATTATTAAAAAGATAACTTTAGCAAAACTAAACATTTAGTTTGAAAATTAGCTACGTGTTATTAAAATGCTTTTTATTTTGATTTTTGCTTTTTTGCTTTTTTTTATTTAGTTTGTTTAATTTGTTTAAACATTACACTATGCTTTTTGGCGATACGCTGCTCCAAAAAAAGTTAAAGCCAATAGAATAAGTAAAAAAATAAATCCATATAAAGAAATATTACTTCCAATAGTGGCAAGTTGATTTCATCCTAAATATGCATCAGGATAATCCGGTATTCTACGTGGCATTCCGGCAAGACCTAAAAAATGCATTGGAAAAAAAGTTAAATTCACCCCGATAAAGGTCAATCAAAAATGAACTTTTCCTGCTATAATTGGTAATGGTAATCCAAAAAATTTATCTCATCAGAAATAAAACCCTGCAAAAATCGCAAAAACTGCACCCATTGATAGCACATAATGAAAATGTGCAACTACATAATATGTGTCATGTAATGCAATATCTAATCCCGCATTAGCTAAAGCGATTCCAGTTAAACCCCCTAAAGTAAATAAAAAAATAAAACCTACCGCAAATAACATTGCAGGATGATTTAGATCAATTGATCCACCTCACATTGTAGCAATTCAACTAAAAATTTTAATTCCTGTTGGTACTGCTATAATCATAGTTGCTGCAGTAAAATAAGCTCTTGTATCAACATCTAACCCTACAGTATACATATGATGAGCTCATACAATGAATCCTAAGATACCAATTGAAACCATTGCATAAACCATTCCTAAATAACCAAAAACTTGTTTTTGTGCGAAATGCGATACAATATGACTTATAATACCAAATCCTGGCAAAATCAAAATATATACTTCTGGATGTCCAAAAAATCAAAATAAATGTTGGTAAAGAACTGGATCTCCTCCTCCTGCTGGATCATAAAAACTCGTATTAAAATTACGATCTGTTAAAAGCATTGTAATAGCACCTGCAAATACAGGTAATGATAAAAGTAATAAAATTGCTGTTACTAATACAGATCATACGAATAAAGGTAATTTATGCATAAAAATCCCTGGAGCTCGCATATTTAATATTGTAACAATAAAATTAATTGCCCCTAAAATTGAACTTGTTCCAGACAAGTGAAAACTAAAGATTGCTAAATCTACGGATGGTCCAGAATGTGCTTGTATAGAAGATAACGGTGGATATACTGTTCACCCTGTCCCTGCTCCTGTATCTACTAATGCAGAAAATAATAATAATAACAATGACGGTGGTAAAAGTCAAAAACTAATATTATTCATTCTAGGGAACGCCATATCAGGTGCTCCAATTAACAATGGAACAAATCAATTACCGAACCCTCCAATAAGAATCGGCATTACCATAAAAAAAATCATTAAAATTGCATGTGCCGTTATTAATACATTATAAAATTGATGATTCCCTGCAAGAAGTTGTGGTCCAACATCAGATAATTCCATACGTATTAAAATAGACATTAAAGTTCCTAATACTCCTGAAAACCCTCCAAGAATAAAATATAATGTCCCAATATCTTTATGGTTAGTTGAAAACAACCATCTAGTACTGAAATTAATTATTTTTTCTGAGAAAGATGAATGTATAGTAAGCAGTGTTTGACTATATATTTCTCAAATTTATAACCCATTTCAGACTAAAAGTAAGAATAAGAATTATAAATCCATAATATTTAATTTTAATTTTTTTTACAATATAAAAAAAACGTAGTTATACTATAAAATATATTTTTAAGTGGTAGAGAAAGGATTTGCACCTTTATTTACGGATAATGAACCCGTCTGGTTACTATTACCATGCACTCTGCTATTTCGGGGCAATAGGATTCGAACCTATGACCCCCTGGTCCCAAACCAGGTACACTAAAGCCACTGTGCTATGCCCCGATAAAATAAAATAAAATTATAATTCATAAACAGTAATACAAATGAAAAAAAGGCTATAAACGAGAGAAACGAGAGTCGAACTCGCAACTTTTGGTTAGACAGACCAACGCTCTACCATTGAGCTATTCCCTCTTTTAATATTAATTTAAAACAGACTTGCTTTTACTTCTATTTTACTTCTTCTCCTTGCCCTCAAATATATACAGCTAAAAAAAGAAAAATTCAAACTACATCAACAAAATGTCAATATCACGCAGCACATTCAAACCCAAGATGGCTAGTCATAGTAAAATGATGTTGCACTAATCTAAAAAGTGCAACTCCTAAAAAAAGAGTTCCAACAATAACATGAAATCCATGAAGTCCTGTTAACATATAAAAAGTAGATCCATATATTCCATCAGATAAATTAAATTCTGCATTTATATATTCATATACTTGAAATAATGTAAAAATTGTTGCAAAAACAATAGTTATTAATAAACCAGCTATTGCTTCTAAACGGTATCCTCCAACAAGTGCAGCATGTGCTCAAGTTAACGATGCCCCAGATGTTAAAAGAAGAGTTGTATTCAATAATGGAATTAATCAAGGATTAATTATGTTAATTCCGTCAACTCCAAATCCTTTAGGTGGTCAAATTGCACCAATTTCTGCAACTGGGTTTAATGCACTATGAAAATATGCTCAAAAAAAAGCAAAGAATAACATAATTTCAGATACAATAAAAAGTATCATACCAAAACGTAATCCACTTTGAACGGCATGGGTATGTTGTCCTTCAAAAGTAGCTTCACGTACAATATCACGTCATCAAAGTGTTGCTCCAATTATTGTAGCAACTAAACTACCTAAAAAAAGAGAAAACCCTTTTTCATAAAAATGCATATATAATGTTAATCCAATTAACATTTGAAAAGCTGCAAATGCAACTTGAAATGGTCATGGACTAGGATCGACGATATGAAATGGATGTAATACTGTTTTTTTTAATAACATTTCAAAATGATTTTAAGAAGATTATTTATTATAGCTGATTTATAGCTAAAAAGTCCTGATCTTTTACGATTTAAAATTTAATACATATGCCACAACCTGATAAAAGAAACTTATTTAGTAATTTCAACTATATACTCAGAAATTAAAAAATAAGATTACCATAAGAATTTTTTATTCTTGTTTTGTTATTTAAAACAGAAAAAACTATTATTTTTTTTATAAGTTTTTTTTGTTCTATAAGTTCTTTTTTTTTTTCAATATAAAATTGCGCTAAAAAAAGGTCT
>Ga0208621_1000478_pt1 | contig 9504 bp, 6 predicted proteins | sample CryBogCBH26May08_FD_184617 | JGI IMG/M metagenome (GOLD analysis project Ga0208621, IMG submission 184617) | Freshwater microbial communities from Crystal Bog, Wisconsin, USA - CBH26May08 (SPAdes) (version 2) | ecosystem: Environmental > Aquatic > Freshwater > Lake | place: Crystal Bog, Wisconsin... | reverse complement strand
TTGAACCTGTAATTCCGGTAATGCCTGTTGAACCGGTTAATCCCTTCGGTCCTGTAATTCCAGTTGCACCAGTTATGCCTGTTGCGCCTGTGATGCCTGTTATACCAGTAATTCCAGTTGCACCAGTAATTCCAGTTGGACCAGTAATTCCAGTTGAGCCAGTAATTCCAGTTGAGCCAGTAATTCCAGTTGGACCAGTAATTCCAGTTGGTCCTGTAATTCCGGTTGAACCTGTTAATCCCTTTGGTCCTGTAATTCCGGTTGAGCCTGTGATGCCGGTTGCGCCTGTGATGCCAGTAATGCCAGTTGAACCTGTAATGCCAGTAGAACCAGTAGTGCCAGTTGAACCAGTTAATCCCTTTGGTCCGGTAATTCCAGTTGATCCAGTTATACCGGTTGCGCCAGTAATGCCAGTTGAACCAGTTAAACCAGTTGAACCAGTAATGCCTGTAACGCCGGTAATGCCAGTAATGCCTGTTGCACCAGTAGAACCACTTGAACCAGTCGCACCAGTACGACCTGTTGAACCTGTGATACCAGTTGTACCGGTTGAACCAGTTGGACCTGTAATGCCTGTAATGCCAGTTGCACCAGTTGCACCAGTTGCACCAGTACGACCTGTGATGCCAGTTGTACCTGTAATGCCTGTTGCACCAGTTGCACCTGTAATGCCTGTTGCGCCTGTTGCACCAGTTGAACCAGTGATGCCAGTTGCACCAGTTGTACCAGTGATGCCAGTTGCACCAGTTGTGCCTGTAATACCAGTTTCACCAGTTGGACCAGTAATGCCAGTTGCACCAGTTGTACCTGTTATACCCGTTGATCCAGTTTCACCGGTTGCGCCAGTTTCACCAGTTGCACCTGTTGAGCCAATTGGTCCTGTTATACCGGTAAAACCGGTGGCTCCGGTATTTGCTGCAAATCCAGGTATACCTTGAATACCTGTTGTACCGGTTGGACCTTCATTCCCATTCAAGTTTATATTATAAACTGTAAACGGAAATGGAAGAGAATGATTTACAATATTGATAATATTTACAATTATTATTGCACCTGTAGAAGGCGAGTAACTATACACTATACCTTCAAATCTATATTGACCAGTGGATGCATCCACAATAATTACCGAATTTCCATTGATATATGATAATCCGGTTCCTACAGAACAATTAAATGATCCGCCATTTACAGGTGTCGGAAAGACTTCCCTCGTTGTTTGGGTATTGAATACATTTCCGGCTGATCCAGCAACACCGGTTGGACCTGTTAGACCAGTGTAACCAATTGGTCCAATCGGTCCAGGATTACCTTGAATGCTAGACAATATTGACTTAGAACACGTTGATGACACATATTGTCCATGACTGGAAGTATTCTTTCGCAATGACTGCATTTTATATATACAATTATTATTATGATATCAATATTATGCTACGTACTTTGCTTTATTATATTCATCCGGCATTCTTTGCTTCGCCGATCCTGAATATGCTCGTCGCTCTCCGTCGCTTCGCGCCTCCTGCTCCTCCCAAAACTGTCTCAATTTTGGGACAGTTTGGAAAATTAGCATATGCCTTTATTTGGATTTGTTACCAATATGGTATCAAATCCAAAATAATCTCCTTGCTCATAAATGAGCAGGGAAATTAAAGCATTATATAAAAAAGGAAAGTCCAATACTTATGATGATATTTATAAGGTAATTTCTAATATCTTAGAGAAGAAAATTATAAAGGAACATTTAACAAATTACTTGAAACATAGTTATAAAATATACAAATCATAACTGCATTTTTGTCTTATTTTTCTTTCCGGTTGGTGTAATTATAGTAGATGAAAGATTTGTGAGGAACAGGAGACGCGAAGCGACGGAGAGCGACGAGCATATTCAGGATCGGCGAAGCAAAGAATACCGGATGAATATACAATAAATACATAATAAGAAAGAAAGTACTTTATTTATGCTTATAATAAAGATTACACCGACCGGAAAGAAAAATGAGACAAAACGCAGTTATGATTTGTATATTTTATAACTATGTTTCAAGTAATTTGTTAAATGTTCCTTTGTTATTTTCTTTTCTAAAATATTAGAAATTACATTATAAATATCCTCATAAGTATTTGGACTTTCTTTTTTGATATAGTGTTTCAATTGACTAAAGAATTCCTCAATGGAATTTGTTTCAGGATGATAAGGGACACTATATAACAAGTGGTTATTATCATTTTCTATTGTTTCTCTTATTATTTTTGATTTATGAATTACAGCATTATCCATTATTACCAAATAATTTTTATATTTTGTATGTATGAATTCATCATAAAATTCTAATATATCGTTTGTTTTTACTCCACCTTTTCTTTCAGGATATAATTTCCAACCGATTACTTTATCAGCACTTATAGCACATAATAAATTATATCTTTTGTATGTATGAATTCATCATAAAATTCTAATATATCGTTTGTTTTTACTCCACCTTTTCTTTCAGGATATAATTTCCAACCGATTACTTTATCAGCACTTATAGCACATAATAAATTATATCTTTTGTAAGGATATTTATTGGTTTTCTTTATTACTCTTGTCCCACTCTTACTTCTACCATATGTTAAGGTCATATTCAAATATATAGATGTTTCATCCAAACAAATTGTTCTCTTGTAATCAAAATCTTTTAACTTTTTATAAAACTCCTCCAAATCTTCTTTTTCTTGACCTTCCTTCTTTTCAGGATAATATTTACTTCTCAATCTTTTTCTTGTGAGTTTATATTTGTATAAAATATTATAAATGCTTTTATCATTCAAACGAACCTTAAATTTTTCATCAACTAATTTAGATAATTCCCATAATGTAGTTGTGTTATATTTTCTTATATACTCTTTAATGTCTAATCTCCAAACTGTCCCAATTTTGGGACAGTTTGGAAAATTAGCATATGCCTTTATTTGTAATTGTTACCAATTTTGGTAACAATTACAAAGTAATCTCCAGGCTCATAAATCAGTCTGGAGATTAAAGGTTAAACTTCTTGGGGTGCATTTGAATATTTTACAAACTTCTTCTTGTGTTTTATCTTCAACTAAATAATATTGAACTGCCGTTAATTTATAATCATTACTTTTATGAGAAGGCATATATATTATTGAATTATTTTTCATAAAATTGATTTATAAAAAAATTGAATTGTAATACTTAAACAAATAAGTATTATATATTACATACAAGATGAGTGATCTTTTACAAGGCACAACTGAAATTGATATAGATAAACAACATATAATAACATTATTTAATACCTATGTTAAAGGTGTTGAAATATGTTTAGAAGGACAAAATATAAACCATTGCGGAAAAGAGGGACACTGGTTAGAAACAAAAATGGGTGTAAAGCATAACGCAAAAAATGAACCTGATATTAATGGTTATGAAATGAAAAAATCTTCAAGTAAAACCACACTTGGAGATTTTAGTGCAAGTGAATATGCGTTTTCAGGAAAAAATAAAAGAAACAACATTAATATTCTTAACAATTGGACTGATGAAATAAAATTAAGCAGAAGCGATTTTATTAAGACTTTTGGTAATCCTAATCCAAGTAAGGAAAACAGATATTCGTGGTCTGGAAGTTGTGTTCCAACATATAATATATGGAACTCTAACGGCCAGATATTAACAATAAATGAAAATAATGATATAATTATTTATTATTCGTTTTCAAATGATACAAGAAGTGTAAAAATAGATTTTCCATTATTCTTACAAAAAGACAATATTGTAATTGCTTTATGGAAATCATCAAAAATGAAACCACATATTGACAACAAATTTTATAAAAAGGGGTTCTTTATATGTAAAAAAATAGGCAATACATATGAAAAGATTTGTTTTGGTAAAGCATTTAACTTTGAGTATTTTATTGAATGTATCAAAAATAAAAAAATTATATTTGATAGTGGAATGTATGATGGAAATAGTCGTAATTATTCCCAATTTAGAGGGTCATGTTTTTGGAACGAATTAATTATTGAAGAGTATTAATTATATACTTACCAAGATAATAGGCAAACTTACAAGCAACCGCATTACCGATCTGCATAATAATATCTTTACTTGAACCATCTATAATATAATTATCCGGGAAACTTTGTATTCTTTTTAGTTCTGTAATTGTTAATCTTCTAATTTCTTTTTCGTTATATTTAACCAACGCATCATATCCATCTTTCCAATATCTCGCAGGAATTGTATATGATGGTTTGTCAAAGTCTAACATTTGTGCACCAAAACCAAATCCTTTTTCTTTATTTACGCCTTTTTTATTTGCTATTCCTGCTAATGCTTTTTCACTTAAATAGTATTTTTTATCAACCTCTTCTTTTGGAATTAATATGTTTTTAACTGGTATTCTGTCTTGGACTGATTTTATAATGGGTTCTGGTTCTTTTGGTAAAATATTTAGGTCTTTTCTAATCCCTATAATTATAGTGCGTCTTCTATTTTGTGGAACTTCAAAATCACTTGCGTATAATTTATTAATTATACAATTATAATTTCTATTCAATTGTTCCATTATGATGTCAATAACATTTTCACCATTTGCTGTTTTTTTTGAAAGCATCCCTATTACATTTTCCATAATAAATGCTTTGGGTTTAAAATAATCAAGATATTTCACATATTCCATAAATAGAGCATTTCTTGGATCATTTTTATCTCTTTTTCCAGCAATACTAAAACTTTGACATGGTGGTCCTCCAACCAAAATATCTACATTTTTATTTTCTTTATTGTATAATTCATTAAACTTTTCAGGAGGCAATTGTGTTAAGTCAGCACAATATGCCTTGTGATGATAATTTTTATTATAACTTTCAACCGCTTTATCCCAAATATCTATTCCAGCAATTACATTCAATCCAGCATCAGTTAATCCTTTTGACATACCACCGCACCCACAAAATAAGTCAATTACATTTAATGTTTTTGTTTCAACCTCAATAATTTGTGTATTTTGTGGTAGTGTTTCTTCATTTGATAAAATTATTTTGGGTTCTTCAACAACTTTGTTTTTGCCATTAATTAGTTCTATTAATTGTGATTTATTTTTTGAACTGCACTTTGTAATACCCAATTCTTTACACTTTTCCAATAATTCTAATTTACTCATTTTTGATATATCCATTTGTTCGGTGATGTTAATTGTGATATTGTTTTCTGTATTATTTGAAATCAATTTTTTGTTTAATTCAATCAATTTTTCTTCAACTGCCTTGTCTATTAATGCCTTTATCTTATCAGTTTGTATTTCACAAGGGTTTTTACGAGTTAAGTGTTTATCGTAGTGTGATTTTTGAGAAAAGGTTTTAGCACATTTTTCGCAACTATATTTACCCATTTTAGTTATATAGTATATTAATATTTTATTTTTATATTGTTTAACTAAAAATAACTAAAATAGTTTTTCCTAAATAATATCCCGGACATAAATGTATATTATTTAATAATTAAAAATCGGCGTTTGAAATGTAAAAAGGTGTACAACGAAAATTATTTACCTACAACCCAAAATGACACAATCAATTATACAGGATTGAATACCGTAATGGATTATTTGAAAGAAGATATTATCACTATGTATGAAAATAACATCCAGTTACATTATGTTGATTATGTGGAACGCTTTGTGAATGTGGTTTGGAAAAAGAAAACAATAACCGAGAAAATAAAAAAATTATATAAGACGAAAATGGAAAGAGAAACAAGAATAAGAAATCTTTGTAGTGAATTGCGAAAAATAAAAAACGATTTGCTGAATGTAGATAAATCTATTTACGCATCAAAATCCTACTACCATACATGGATTACCGAACAGCGTAAGAATATTTTACCCAATAAAAAGAAATACGAAAAAGATAGTATTTATTATGATTTGAAATGTTCGCCAATGGATTATTTACCTTCTATGATTTACATGATGAAACGAGTAGAAAACGAAAATGAAAGCATAAACAATGTATTCCCATTAAGAAGCGAAATCGCACCAAAATATATAAGATTAGATACTACAACATTAGTAAATTTATTATTGAGAAAAGAACAGGGAAATAAAGGTCATTACAAAACAAAAGGAAATCTAAAAAAACATGAAGATGAAATATGGAAGTTCTTTTTTCGCACAGAACGAAAATTATTTACCAAAACAGGTTATTCTTTCCATCATATGATTTCTACAGATGGTATTGGTGTAAGTGTTTTGTTTCTGCGTAAGGATTTGGTTGGCAAAAAATTGCCAATGATGAAAATAAAAACAACCAAAGAATTATATATTGATGAATTGGAAGATTATACAAATTTACAAGGTAAGAAGATTATTGGCATTGACGCAGGAAAATGTGATTTAATTTATTGCGTAGACAGTGCGACTAAAGATGCCAATGTATTTCGTTATTCTCAAGACCAACGACGAAAGGAAACAAAATCCAAAAAATACAATAATATTATTCTTGCTATGAAAACCAATAAAATATATGGTAAAACAATTATAGAATATGAAACCGAACTTTCCAAATTCAATAAGAAAACACTACATATTAACAAATTCAAAGAATATTTACTAGAAAAGAATAGAATTAACCATATTTTATTTGAATTTTATGGTAAAGAATTGTTTCGTAAATTGAAATTTGGTAGGCATATCAATACAAAAAGAAACGAACAAAAGATGATTAATCAGTTTAAGAAAATATTTGGAAATCCCGACGAAGTAGTAATATGTATTGGAGATTGGGAACAGAAAAAACAGATGAAATATAAAGAACCAACATTAGGGAAGGGAATGCGAACCTTGTTTCGTAAGAACAATTATATCGTATTTTTAGTAGACGAATTTAGAACCAGTTGTAAGTGTTCAAAATGTAATGGTGGTTTATGTGAGAAGTTTATGGTAAGGAAAAATCCAAGACCAAAACCAAACAAAACTAAAGAAAATCCAAAGAAAGAACTAAAATATGATGAAATGCGGTTGGTTCATGGGCTACTACGCTGTAAGAGCGGTTGTGGTTTATGGAACAGAGACCGCAATGGTTCATCAAACATCTACAAGATAGCAGAAACAGCAATAAATAAATTAGAAAGACCAAGTTATTTATGTAGAGAAACTATAAGTAATCACCCCCTTTTACCGAGCGTGGGATAACCAAACTTTACTACGGGTATGAAAAGACCCAACTTTGAACCTCTTTTTTTAGCATTTTTTGTGCGGATTTAAATGTTCAAAGGTGTAAAAATAAACAGCTTGTAAAAAATATACTCAAAGAATAACTTTGAATGTTTATTAGGATTAACAAAAATCAGCATTTAATTAGCATATGCCTTTAATTTCCAGTTTCAAAACTGAACTTGAAAATTAGACATTAACTCTTTCGTGTCTGAAGTAACCAAATATGGTTACTTAGTCACTCAAAAATTTCCTTTCAGGCATGAAAGGGTTAAATAAGATGTTTTTATTATAGTTTCGTCTCATTTTTCTTTTTAGTCGGTGTAATAAAACAAAGTATGTCGCACAACATTATGCTATTCTCGTACATATTATATTCAAGTTTGCGCACGTTATTGCAGCACCACCACTAGAAACAGCGTTATTTCCTAAGTATACTATATAACTATTAGTTGAAGCACTAACCATCATTGAAGCGCTACAATTAACAGTTCTAAGCTGATTAGAAGCAGTAGGATTATAATCTAACCAGTATGTTTGTACACTCATTGATTGAGAAGGATCTGAAGGTGCTGTTACAAGACCTGCATAAGCAATATAATAGTTTCCGACAGCAGTAGGAGTAAAAGATGCAGCCCACGTACAGTACCATATTCCTGCAACAGGTATATTAACACTACCGATGAGAGTTGGACCATTTGTAGTAACACTAAAATTACCAGATGTAGATATGGCTTGAAACCCTATATTGGACGAATTGAGTGATGGCAGCGTTGTCCCATATCCCCATGTTAATGTATTTGGAATCACCACAGTTTCGGCACCTGTTCCAAGCATAATCTGATGATTTGCTGTAGGTTGTGAGCTGTATCCAATGGCTGTAGAATAATTATAATTACCAGTTAGATATGCAGTATCTCCAATTGCTGTATTATTAGCACCACCAATAATGCCATTTAATGCTTGACGTCCAATACCAATGTTACTATTACCTGTGGTATTATTATATACTGCTGCTTGACCTATTCCAATATTATATTGACCGGTGGTATTATCGTATAATGATAGACATCCAATAGCATTATTCCAATTACCGCTTCTATTGTTATTTAATGCCTGTATTCCCATAGCATTATTTTGAAAACCGGTAATATTGGAATTTAATGCATAAGACCCTAGTGCTACATTTTGATAACCGTTATTACCAGAAACGTCCGCCGCATAAGTTCCAGTAAAAGCATTATTACCTACAGCAGTATTTTCATAACCGCTGGAAAATTGTCCTGCTGAATTACCTATACAAGTATTATTATAACTATACATACCATTCGCATTTGCATCGGTACCTATTGCAGTATTACTACCAGAATTACTACCAGTAGCAGCATTATTCTGCAATGCACCTGAACCGAATGCACAATTATTATTACTATTACTATACAGCAATGCACCCTCTCCTACAACAGTATTACTGGCACCCGTCGTATTGTGAATCAACGTTAAATGTCCTATAGCAGTATTATTGCTACCAGTCGTATTTGCTTGTAATGCTTGTGTACCTATTGCCACATTTGCATTAGCTGTTCCATTACATGATTGTAATGATTGGTAACCAATACCAATATTGTAGCTACCTTGCATTGCAGATTGTACATAATTTGTACCAAGTGCAATATTGTTTGGACTTGAAGAATTATATAACGTATTACTTACAAATGCCGTAGTTGCTATAACTCTGTTATTAGTACCAATGAGTGGTGTTGTTGATTGTGCACCGGATGAACTGATATTTATATATTCTGTTCCACCACATCGTAAAGATAACGGAGCGGTTGGGTTTGCAACACCATAACCTATTGTATCAATATATGCAGTGGCATCATATGTTGCAGTACTAATACATCCAATTGACATTGCAATGGGTGAACCGTTACTAGGTCCACCACTATACAACTGCAATTTACTTGTTCCTAATGAATTATTTGCATTTGGAAAAATATTTGTATTATTAAAAATATTAATTCCAACGACTCCAGTTTGTGGGTTACTGCTGCCTGATGATAAATTTAATAGTTGAACATTTCCACTAACATCAAAGAAATCATAAGATGATGCACTATAATTAATATATTTTCCCGTAGGTGCTTGTAATGTTAAGTTTGAAGAAGAATTTATTGAATTATTACTTGTGTTAGTTAAACTAATAGTGGTACCTGGAATTATGACACTTTCGTTAGCTGTTCCAAGCATAACCTGATTACTTGCTGTAGGTTGTGAG
>Ga0208621_1000475_pt1 | contig 9569 bp, 11 predicted proteins | sample CryBogCBH26May08_FD_184617 | JGI IMG/M metagenome (GOLD analysis project Ga0208621, IMG submission 184617) | Freshwater microbial communities from Crystal Bog, Wisconsin, USA - CBH26May08 (SPAdes) (version 2) | ecosystem: Environmental > Aquatic > Freshwater > Lake | place: Crystal Bog... | reverse complement strand
TCATCTTGATAGATTGACGGAGCTGTATAAGAACTTCCTACGAATCCAAAGTCTGCCATATTAGTAAGATGGATACCATTTAGTAGTAGTTGAGTCGTAAGTCATTGTTAGTGCTTTTCCTACAACTGCTGTAGAAGCAATAGCAATGTTACCTGCATTAGTGGTAGTAAATACACCAGTAGGAATTAAAGTAATTTGACCGCCACCACTAGAAATAGGGCTAGGCGCAGTAATCGTAACAATCGCTGTAGTTCCTGATATAAATGTAATAGGAGCAGTAGGAGCAATAGTAGAAGCGCTTGCAATAGTAGGAGCTGCTGCGGTAGTTGCAATTAATCCTGAATACTTTACATTGGTAAAAGTAGGGCTACCAGTACAGTTTGTAAGAACACCGCTTGCAGGAGTGCCAAGAACAGGGGTAACTAAAGTAGGGCTTGTAGCAAATACTAATGAACCTGTGCCTGTTTCATCTGTAACTGTAGCAAGCAAATTGGCACTTGTAGGAGTAGTTAAAAATGTTGCAACTCCTGTGGCTAATCCTGAAACACCTGTAGCAATAGGAAGTCCAGTACAACTTGTAAGCGTTCCTGATGTCGGGGTTCCCAAAATAGGAGTTACCAAAATAGGACTAATTGCAAAAACAGCAGAACCAGTACCAGTTTCATCAGTTAATGCAGACCGCAAATTAGCAGAGCTTGGTGTAGTTAAAAATGTAGCTACATTTGAACCTAATCCACTAATTCCTGTAGCAATAGGCAATCCTGTGCAATTTGTTAATGTTCCACTAACAGGAGTTCCTAAAGTAGGAGTTCCCATAATGGGGGCAGTAAATAACAAAGAATTGGTTAATTGACTTGTTACTCCATTTTGAACAATAGGAATTAAATCGGCAGTAGTAGCCGAAGTAGCTGCTGGAAGTTGTGATATAGCAATATTTGTCATAATTTTTACCTAAAGAAGCCACCTGAAAGAATCCAACCCGCATCTTTTGCTCTACCAACAAGCATAGAGTCTGGATAACCCGCAGCAGCTACAGGCTTCATATTGTTGCGTTTAATAGTTGCTTTTGCTTGTGCAGCATAGCCATTAATCATGCTTATTTGAATCTGTGAGTTTTTGCCATACATAGGCATTAATCGTTCTGCAAGATTCCAACGTAAAGCCATTGCATAGCCTTGTGGCAAAACAATATCATCAACTAATGATACAAAGTTGCTAAAAATGGTTGATGAAAACAAGTGCATTTCACCTTGAGCTGGATTAGGCCATACAAATAGATTGCCAGAAGCAGCGTTTGGATTGTAATAAAGCGCTTTAGGCCAAGGACCATTTAAAGTCTTTAAACCAATTTGATTGTAGTTTTCAAGGGCTAAAACGGCTACTTGATAATCTAAACCGCCATTTTGAACTGCCTGACCATTACTTTGAGTATTTACCCGAACATAAGCCTGGTCAATAAATAAAGGTTTTTGATAGTAACCAATAATTGATTCTGAAACAATCGCAGTAGGATAAAAGACGTTTAATTCGTATGTTCCAACTTCATTAACATTACCACCAGCACCAGTTAAGAATTGAGTAATTCTTGTTCCAGGGATAATATTTGTACCTTTAAGGGTTTGCCCTTGAGCAATAGCACCTGTTGTAATGCCTGTTACAGTCAAAATATTGCCTGAAATAGAACCTGTAAAGCTAGAACCAATATAGTTTGCTGTTGAAGGTGTAGGTCCAATAGTGTATTGAACTTGCCCACTAATCAATGGAAATATGATTTCAGTCGTGTTATAGACCATCATATCCTCGTTAGACCATTGGTCTACCAAGTCATTTAGCATATCTAACGCATCTTGCGCTGCATCTGCAGTAGGGCTTTCACCAGCTTCTAATGCGCCAATGTCTTTTAATGCTCTAGAGATAATATCTAATGGAGTGGTCATATTGGGGTAAATACCTGTGGTAGCCAAGGAGCAACAACTTCAACATTTTCTAATTCATTAAATTGCTTTTCTATCCCTGATTTTATATGGGATTGACCATTTACGATAGTTTCTTTTTCTATCCAATCAATCACCATTTTTTCTGTAACTTCAAGAAAAGGAACATTTAAAACAGGGTCATTAAACAAATAAATTCCTTCTGTTTCAATAATGGTTATTTGGTCAGTACCAGATAATTTATATTGAACGCTAATAATCAAATCACCTTTTAAAAAGATTTTTATTATTTGCCATGTGTAATTAATCATAATTATCCTTATGCAATTAATCCAAATCCAGCCCAAGTTCCAGGAGTTCCATAAGCTGTACATACCCAGCCAATATAACTTCCTGAAGTTGGAACAGAATTATAAAAAGCATCGCCTTGATAATAAATTCCTGTAGTTGGTGGCGCTGTATTTGCTGGAAGCACTCTTGCAAAAGTAGGAGAACCAGCATTTACTAATACTTGTGGGCTAACATTATTTTGAACTACTAAAGAACTACCAGTTGCAGGATAAAGTTCCAATAAACCATCAGGACATACATTATTAGAAATAAAACCAGTTAAAGTAGCATAAATACAAAAAATAGACCGAGCAGGTGTTGAATTTCCTTTAATAACATTGTTAGAAATGTCTAACCTATTAATTTCATATGCTCCTTCAATTGAAATTATGCCATCAGTAGTATCAGTTCCTTGTGATAATACGTTACCAGATATAGACAATGAATCTAAATCATTTGTTAGGGTCATACCAATGCAACTATGAGTAAGAGGCGTTCCCGACCTTAAAGTGATAACATTATTCTGAAAAGAAACAAGCCCTGTTAAATTATTATTAATTGATATGCCCATTCTTACTATATTTAATAAAATATTATCTGTAATGGTTAAATTATTGCAATAATTTACACTAATACCATCTGGTGTAGATATTAATGGATAACTTAAATTTGTATTATCAATAGTATTATTGCAAATAACAGCATTGTTAAAATTTGTTCCAGCTAAACCACCAAGACCAATTCCTCCAGGAACATTTATTAAAATATTATTATTTATTGATAAATTATTTCCTCCTCCTTGACACCCTATTCCACCATATAAACTAGCATCTTTTGCATAATTATTAGCTATAATTATATTTGAAGATGCTTCACATTTAATTGAAAGTCTTTCATAATTTACAGCAGAATTTCCAGTAAATATAACACCAACATATCCTGAAACAACAAATACATCTGCATTAACATATGTATATCCAGAAAAAATATTTGTAGAACTACAATTAGTAATTTTAATATTTGTATGAGCTACAGGATATGAATATTGTTCATAAAATAAACCTGATTCAAAAGTATTATCATAAAAAACGCATCCATCAATTAAAATATCGCTAAAATCTCTAGTAGCTATAGATGCGCCTTGAAATTGCGTAAATTGACAATTCAATATGGTAAGCCCATTTAAAGCAACAGTAGTGCTAAGTATATCTCCGTAAATAGCATCCCTATTTGCTTTTCCAGAACCAGTTAAACCACCCCATCCATCAACTGGAGAAGAATTAGGTGGTTGATTTATTCTATTTCCGTTAAATAATAATCCTTTAAAAGAAGTATTATTTCCTTGTAAATTAAAAATAGGAGAATAATCTGTAGCACTACAAATTGCTAATAATAATGTTGCATCATTATTGCCATATAAATTAGTATTTGCAGGTATAAGCACATTTTTTAATAAATAAGTTCCTTCTGGAAAATATACATTAGTAGAAGCATTAATTGCTGCTTGAACAGAAATAGTATCGTCAATAATTCCATTTCCTATTGCACCAAAATCTTTAACAGAAACTTCATCTTTAAGTTTATTTTGAAGCGTTCTTGAAAATTGCGCTGTTCCTGTTCCTGAACCAATTCCTGTAGCTATAAAATAAATTCCTACTGTATTTGCTATTGCTCCAATTAATTGAAAATTGGTTGAACCTATAGAAGTAATTAAATAAGTATCTCCAATTACAAAAGAGCCGGCAGTTAATGAATATCCTTCTTCATAATAAATACTGGAAGCATCATTAGTAATGGGTGGTTGTGCTGAAGATGGAACATTATCATAAGTTCCTATTAATACTTCATTTGCATCTTTAACAACAAATTTATATCCATAACCTGTAGTGAGCCAAAGCTCACCAACTGGAATTCTTCCTGAGGCATTTAAAATAATAGGATTTGCTTGAGCTACAGTTCCTAAATTAGTTGTGTAAGTAGCTAAAGGTGTTGTTGTTCCTGCTGAATAGGTATAAATTTTACCGCCTGATAAAGGCAATCCATTATTATCTAAAAATTGCGCTCCTGCACCAGCAAATAACGAAAGAGTAACAGACATATTTATTCCTAATTTGGGGTAAAAGTTTATAACAACTAAAGTGCAATAACTTTAGAGTATTTTAAATCATTAAATTGCTTTTTCATGATTAAAATTGTGGTTTTAAATTCAATTGTCATATTAATAGCTTGGGTACCATTTGGTGGTTGTTGTATCATATGTCATTATTAATGCTTTGCTTACGCTGGTGGGATTACATCAATTATAGGTGTAATCGGGTCAATAATCGGTGCATCAGGGATTACAGGCTCAACAGGCACTACTACTGGAGGGGCACTCCAAGGAAGTGGAGGATTAACTACTGCTGGTGTGTACTGAGCCACAATCCATGCAGTAATCTTGTCTGTGTACTCTGCCCACATCCATGCTGGTGTGTACTCTTGAATCCAGCCCATTACTTGTTCTTGGGTTAAGTCAGCATAAGGAGTAGCTGATTGTGGGTCGCTTGCTGGAATGTCTGTAGAGCCTTGCATTGCTGTCTCGTATATGGAGTCTGAGCCTAAGTAGTTCCAATAGACTCTAAAAACGTACAGAGGCACTTCCTGGTAGACAGGGTATGCCTCCATTGAGGTGATTGTTGTTGTGAATGTGATTGTCATTTTAAGTCCTTAATTATTTCAAATATCATTGGATAAAGTAAAGTCCAAGCTAAAGCCATACAAATTACTAATATACTGTTTACACAAATTCCAATTAATCCAATAGCATAAATAGGAGTTTGCCAAGAAAACATAAAAAAGAAAAATCTTTGTTTATTATTCATTAAGCGCAAATCCATGCTGTGCCGTTGTAAAACACAGGAATTGTTGTTGCTCCACCACCAGCTACAGCAACGCCATAAGAAGGTGCTAAAGCATTGGTAACATAAGCCCTCATTCCTACAACTCCTGATGGAAGGGTTGCTACTGTGTAGCCATTAGTAATAACTACTCCGCTTACTGATAAATTACCAGCACCCGCATCAGTTGTGTTTCCAATTGAAACGCCTCCAGAAGAAAATAACCTCATTCGTTCTGTGCCTGAAGCTATAGCGCCAGAAGCAAAAGAAACTCCTGTTTTAAAGGTTATATATCCCTCAGAACCAATAATTTGATTTTGAGCATTTTGTACCATATAACCAACGCCTAAACCTTGGTCTTCAAAAACTAATTGTGGATGCGCTCCATTTGCTATTTGCAAAGAAGCATAAGTTCTTAAATTTACAGGTGAGCCAATACCAACTGTGCCAGCAGCACTTGTTAAAACCAAATTTCTTGATGCTCCTCCACCCGAGCCTTTTTGAGTTGATATAGTTGCCAAATTGGCTGTTGAAGTCCAATCAAGCTGTAAATTCTCATACGAGGTGCTTGAAGTGTATGTGTTATATAGTCTAAAGGCTTGTGCGTTGGTAGAGTTGCGTTGCGCTAGAGTGTTGGCTGCATCACGTCTTAAATATGTATCTGAGTTCCAATTTAATGAATTAGCAGATGCTAATGAAAAATTTGTTCCATCAAAAGTAAATCCTGATGCAGACTGAAATGCACTTGTACCATTTCCATAAGGAATATAGTTGGCAGTTAATGTCGTTAATCCTGTTCCGCCATTACCAACAGGCAAAGTTCCAATTAAAGATAATGCTTGTGCTGTTGTGGCTGCTGTAAATGCAGACGTTCCATTACCATAAGCAAATCCTGTTAATGTTGCGACTCCAGTACCACCATAAGCAACGCCAATAGTTCCCACATCACCAGAGCCAAGTAATGAAACCCCACCAACTGTCTTAATGTTTGTACCGCTTACTAATGTTGCTTGTTTGCCGTTAAAAGTGTTCCAATCGGTACTTGTTAAGTAACCATTAACTGAAGTCGTGGCAGCAGCCATGCTAATAACTGGAGTATTTCCACCGCTAGATACTACAGGCGCAGTACCAGTTACGCTTGTAACTGTGCCGGTGGTTGGGGTTGTCCAAATGGGTACACCAGCACCGGCTGAAGTTAATACTTGACCAGATGTGCCTACAGCACTATAAGCGTGTGCAGTACCTGTACCATATCCAACGCCACCAGCCGTAGGCGTAGCAGTTGAATTAGTGCCACCATAAGCAATGCCAAGAGCATTAGTTAAATTTAGATTAGCAACCGCTAAAGTTCCTGTACTTGGAACAAAAGATAGCTTTGTAGAGCTAGTAGTTTCAGGAAGGTTGCCTGTCGTATTGGATACGATAGTTGGATACCATGTAGAAACAGAACTTGTATTGTCAGTAATCGCTACGTTATTTGCATTAGTGGCCGTTACTGCACTTGTGGCCGTTGTTGCGTTTCCTGATAAAGCACCAACAAAAGTAGTAGAAGTTACGCTAACTAATCCCGCTATTGTTGTAGTAGTGCTTCCTAACGCTATAGACGTGCTTCCTAGCGTAAAACTAGCATTGGTAAGAGCAGAATTAGGGATATTAGTAAGACCCGCACCTGACCCGCTAAATACTGTTGAAATCAATGTTCCAGTTGAAGGAACATATTGCAATTTAGTAGATGAAGTGTCTACTGTATTAGTAGAACCGCTTGTGGCGCTATAAAACAATGGATAAAACGTGCTAGAACTTGAAGTTTGGTCAACAATCGTTACAGAAGTTGCTACGCTTGACCATGAAGGAGCAGAAGTGCCATTAGATACTAAAAACTGACCTGAAATACCATTAGGAACAAAGCCTGTAGTATTTGCGCTAGTTTGATAAAGTAATTGACTAGATGCGCCACCAGCTATGTTATTAGCTTCCGATGCCGTACCATTTAAAAATCCATCAAAAAATGGTGCTGAAAGTTCACCAGTTCCAGGGTTAAATTTATAAACAGATGAAGTAACTGAAAGAGTTGTTACTTGACCTGTATTTACAGCAGTAAAAGTAGGATAAAAAGTACCAGAAACAGAAGTATTGATAATCCCAATACTTTCTGTTGCCGATACTACAAACGGATGACCTTGCCCAATAAACGTATTAAAACTACCATCAAGATTAAAATACGCTTGAACTGGCAGTATGTTTTGGTCTACTGTTGAGGAAGGGCCAACCATGTATTGCCTTTAATAAGCTAAAGCGTTAATTAAAATTACATCCCCAGCAGACATATTTGCAGCAGCACCAGTTGTTACTGAATAGCTTGTAAATGTAACTGAGGTTGCTGAACTAGCTGTTAGTTGCAAAAATAAAGTGCTACCATTTGTTACATCAGCAGCAAATGCAAACCATCCATTTACAGCAGTTGGCAAAGTAATTGAACCACTAGCTGCGCCACCAGTACCTACTACAACTTTAAACATCATTGTATTTGTTGCTGTAATAGTAGGACTTGTACCAAATCCACTACCAATGGTAGGCAAAGCAGTAGAGGTAGCAATTAAATTACCACCCATTTGAAATACCGATGGATTAATAGTATCGCCAGTTAAAGGAGGGCTAAAAAAAGTTCCACCAGGGCCTACTAAACCTAAACATACACCAGCCGTATTAAACTGCGCTTGAACAGGAACTGTTTGAACTGTAACTGTTGAAGCTACTTGATTTGAGCTCATTATGCAATCCCTTCACCAGGTGTAATTTCTGCACTAGAAGCTACACTAGATAAAAACCAAGCATTAGGTGGAATACCGCTAAATACTTGCACACCATTTGCAGGAATATATAAGGTGTTAGCAGAAGGAACAGTCAAAGCAGGAGCTGTAACAACAGGAGTTGAGGTCGCATCGTTAGGCTCTTGTGGTTGCCAAGATACTCGAATAGCACTAGATGTAATGTTTACAATTCGATAACCTGAAGGGTACACATTGTTGCTAGATTTAACCTGAACAGGAGCCAAACTGCCAACTAAGTATGTTGGTCCAAAAGGTGCAAAAGCTGAATTGTAAGCCATGTTTTAACTCCTTAAACTGCGCTAGAAGGCAAAGGCAAATTTTCTGGCTTGATAACTTTTAGGTAATAAACACCAGCAACAGTAACAGCAGATGCGCCAGTAGCATTTACAAAGTCCAAAGCAATAGTATTTGCAGCAGTTACTCGAGCATTTACACAAGCAACACCTTTAGTTTGTGCAAAACCAGTAGAAACAAGCACTACATTTCCTACTTGAACATCAGGAACAGTAATAGTTACTTCATCAGAAGAATCAGCAATAGTTGTTACTGGAAGGGTATATTGAATAACTGTGGAAGAAAGGACATTTCCACGAGCAATAGTAGTAGATGACATATTTTTTCCTTTAAATAAGGTAAATCAATTATAGGTTATTTAAGAAAAAAGGCCATACTTTTTGGGCATGGCCTTTATCTTTTTACTTTAACTAGCCTTAGTAAGGGCCAGAGCTTAAATCATAGCCATAAACATATACATCAACAGTACCTACCGCTGTTGCAGAAGATACATTGAAATACAAAGTTTGAGCTGTTTCAGCAGTATTAGGTGTAGATGCTGTTGAAACTGTTACATAAGAAGGAGTGGTTTGGCTGGTTAAAGCAGCTTGAGTCAAAATAGCTGTGCCATTTTGTGCTTTAGCTGTGTAAACACCAAAGTGAACAGAAGATACATCAACAGTTGCGCCTGAGTTGTTCGCATTAGCGATAACTACAGTAGCTGGCACATAAAGTGCGCTGTTGTTTACTTGAACAGCAGTATCACCCAAAGCTGCTACTGAAAGACCTTTTTGAACTGCGATAACTCGCAGAGCTTGTTGGCTATTCAGATTCGATGGGTGGGTAGTGCTGGTAATTGCTGGGCCTGGATTAGACATGATTTTTTCCTTTAAATATTTATAAAAGCAGGGGTTTTAGCCCCCGCTATTAGCTATTAAGCTGCAACTCGGCAAGCGAGTTCTGGGTACAAAGGAGCCCAGCCGTATAGAACGTCTACACGAGTAGGAATCGAGTCATTGTTGATGGTGTATTGACGAACTACACGCATTGACAGACCAATTTCTTTGTCAGAAGCACGACCAGCAAAATGTACACCTTCTGGTAGCTCTAAGTCAGCCATAGCCATTGTGAACGCATTTTTGTGCATTACGATGTTCTGTGGGCTTACTAGACCAAAACCGCTTGCATTATATTGCGATGCAAAGAAGGTTACAGCAGCAGTAGCAGAAGCACTTGGGATACTTACGTTCTGGAACTGACCACCGCTAATAACAGCAGGAGAAACAGTAACGGAAACGCTTGCACCAGAAGCTACTGAAACAGCA
>Ga0208621_1000474_pt1 | contig 9583 bp, 7 predicted proteins | sample CryBogCBH26May08_FD_184617 | JGI IMG/M metagenome (GOLD analysis project Ga0208621, IMG submission 184617) | Freshwater microbial communities from Crystal Bog, Wisconsin, USA - CBH26May08 (SPAdes) (version 2) | ecosystem: Environmental > Aquatic > Freshwater > Lake | place: Crystal Bog, Wisconsin... | reverse complement strand
TTATGAGTCCTCTGCTCTAACCAACTGAGCTATAGGCCCGTTAGTCTTTGGTTCAATCCTCTTCGAGGAAAGTCTTGAGTTTGTCGCTGCGGCTTGGATGACGCATTTTTCTCAGGGCCTTAGCTTCTATCTGACGAATACGCTCACGCGTCACGTCAAACTGCTTACCAACTTCTTCGAGCGTGTGATCTGTACTCATCTCAACACCGAAACGCATACGTAATACTTTTGCTTCGCGTGGTGTTAATGAATCCAGAACATCCTTCACCACATCGCGCATAGATTCATGCAATGCGGCTTCAGCTGGAGCCAAGGTGTTGCCATCCTCAATGAAGTCACCTAAATGAGAATCTTCATCGTCGCCGATTGGTGTTTCCATCGAGATAGGCTCTTTAGCAATCTTCATAATCTTACGAATCTTGTCTTCAGGAATCTCCATCTTCAGCGCCAAAGTTGCAGCATCTGGCTCATGACCAGTTTCTTGCAAGATTTGACGGCTGATACGGTTCATCTTGTTGATCGTTTCAATCATGTGAACTGGGATACGGATCGTACGGGCTTGGTCAGCGATAGAACGTGTAATCGCCTGACGAATCCACCAAGTTGCATAGGTGGAGAACTTATAACCACGACGGTATTCAAACTTATCTACCGCCTTCATCAAACCGATGTTTCCTTCTTGAATCAAATCCAAGAACTGTAAACCACGGTTGGTGTATTTCTTAGCAATCGAGATCACCAAACGTAAGTTGGCTACAGTCATCTCGCGCTTTGCTTCACGTGCACGCTTCTCACCGGCAGTCATGCGTTTGTTCACTTCTTTTAATTCTGGAAGTGGAATAACAACACGGGTTTGAATATCAATTAACTTCTGTTGAAGTTCTTGAACAGCAGGCACGTTACGTTGCAAGAGTGCGGTATATGGCTTGTTCTCTTTTAGCAACTTATCAGTCCAAGTCAGATTCATGGACATCTTAGGGAAGTCTTTCAAGACATCACCACGATTTACGCCAACCTTGTCTACTAATAAGCTAACAATACCGCGCTCTAACTTCCAAACTTGATCCACTTGTGAGCGCATGGTGTCACACAACTTCTCAACACTCTTCGCAGTCAAACGGAAACCAAGCAACTCACCGCGGATGAGATCTTGCGCCTTGATATACGCTGGGCAGTTATAACCCTCTTTATCAAATGCGCGACGCATCTTATCGGCCTGAGTACGAACAATTGCAAATTTCTCTAGGGAAATCTGCTTTAACTCTTCAAGCTGTTTTGCATTCGCTGTAGCCGCACCGCCGCCACCGCCGCCTTCGTCTTCACCAACATCTTCGCCCTCTTCGGCATCCGGATCAACTTCTGGCTCTTCTGGTCCAAGCTTAATATCTTCAGCATTTGGATCTACCAATCCGTCTACGAATTGATCGATCTCGATTTCACCGCTAATGATCTTATCGACGTTGATCAAAATTTCGCCAATGGTGACTGGGCAAGCAGCTAGCGCCATCACCATGTCTTTGAGGCCAGCCTCAATCTTCTTGGCAATCACGATCTCGCCTTCGCGAGTCAGCAAATCAACCGTACCCATCTCACGCATATACATGCGGACTGGATCGGTTGTACGACCAAACTCTGAATCAACCGTTGATAAAGCAGCTTCCGCTTCTTCTTCAGCTTCTTCTTCTGTAGTTGCTGCAGAACCATTCTCATTTAATAAGAGGGTTTCAGCATCAGGGGCTTGCTCGTAAACAGTAATGTTGATGTCGTTTAAAAGGCTAATCAAAGTTTCCAATGCGTCGGCATCAGATAACTCATCAGACATCACGTCATTCATCTCACCATGAGTTAAGTAACCCTTGGACTTACCCATCTTAATCAGGGTCTTCAGACGTGTACGACGCAACTCTTGCTGTGCTTCAGAGCCCAACTGTTGTGCTGCGAATTCTTTTAAAAGCGCTTTTTCTTTTGCCTTACGCTCACGCGCCTTTTGACGGTCAGTTAAGACTGGCTCTGCGCCCTCAACCGGAGCATCAGCCTTAGCTTTACGACCGCGAACTTTTTTCTCTTCACCAACAACTTCAGCAGCGCCCTCAACTTCTGGTGCTTTTACTTTTTTCCCCTTAGCTTCTGCTTTTGCATCTGCTTTTGGCTCGGCCTTCACAGCTTTTGCTGGTACAGCCTTAACAACAACTGCTTTTCCTTTTTTAGCAGGCTCAACTTTTGCGACTGGTTTAGAAGCTTTGGCCGGAGTCTTTGCTACCGGCTTTGCAACAGCCTTTACTGGTTTGGCTGGAGTCTTTGCTTTAGCGACTGGCTTAGCTGCAGGTTTTGCTGGAGCCTTTGCCTTAGCGACTGGCTTAGCTGCAGGTTTTGCTGGAGCCTTTGCTTTGGCGACTGGCTTAGCAGGCGTCTTTGTTTTGGCTGCAGGTTTTGCTGGGGCTTTAACCGGCTTGGCTGGAGTCTTTGCCTTGGCTACTGGTTTTGCTGGGGCCTTTGCTTTGGCGACTGGCTTAGCAGGCGTCTTTGCTTTGGCTGCAGGTTTTGCTGGGGCTTTTGCTTTTGGAGTTGTTTTAGCGGCTGGTTTTTTCTTGATATTAGGCATTTATTAGCACTTACTCACATTACTGTTGATTGATATCGACTGATTAAGTACAGCCACGTTGTCCACTTGCCCAAAATTTCATCAAAATAAAGCGCAAGTGACTGAATTAAATCGTTTTTTTCTTGGGAACAGAGGATTATAGTCGATTGTGACTTTTTTACCCCTACTTATCGTAAAAATATGGGGTTAATTTCTCTGATTTCTAGGGTGAAATCCGTTATTTCTTACGAGAACTTCAGCCTCTCGCCTAACTCACGATATCTAGCCCGATCTTGGTCGGTTGCCGTGTTTGCGGCAAGCTTTTGGGCAATCTGAGTCATCTCTAGCTTGAGATGGGTTAACTCGAGCTTTTTAAAGGCGCCATCTAAATCAGCCTCAGCACCCTCTAGATCTAAATCAGACCCCATGACCCGCTTTCTGAGCGCTTCGTACATCGGCGCCAATTCGCTACGAGACAGTTGCTCTTGGAACATGGCAAAAGCACCTGCCCCCACCATAGCGGGCTTTTCACCTTCACCAGGTACTAGCTCGACTTGATCGCATTGCGCCAATAAATCTTGCATCAATGTGAGCGTCTTAGTAGAGCGTTGTTCAGATGCCTGCAAAGCTAAGGCGCGTTTATTAGGGTCTAAAGCCTTACCCAAATGCGGAAACTGAATTAATACCCGCAAAATTTGTACAGCCAAATCCGTGGGCGCTTGAGGGGGAGCAATGTTTTGTGCAACGACTCTTTTGGAAGATCCCTTTGAAGCTTGCCATGGTGCGCCTTGCGCTCTATTGCCAGTGCTGGTATTCGTAAAGCCAGGAGCACGCGTTGGGCTTGCAGAATACGATCCGGTTTGTACGGGAGCAGGTGCTACTGTTAAACCACAAAAAGCCTCTAACTCTGCAGGTGTTGAGTTTGTTCTGATCGCCAGCTCGCGCAATATTTGTGTACGCAAAGCGATCGGCGGCATGGAGAGCAACAAAGGTTTGGCCGCATGATGTGTTTGTGCCCTACCCTCTGGCGTGGTGAGTTCATGCCCTTCGCTAGCAATCTTGAAGAAGAAGCTCGAGATTGACATCGCCTCTTTAATGACTTTTTCAAAAGCAGGGGCACCATAGGCGCGAACATAACTATCCGGGTCATGTTCAGTCGGTAAGAATAAGAAACGAATTTCTTTATCGTCAGACATCAAAGGCAAGCAAGCTTCTAGCGCTCTCTGCGCTGCACGTTGCCCTGCAGAATCACCATCAAACGAAAAGACCACGCGATCGGTTTGGCGCAAGAGCATACGCACATGATTAGCGGTACATGCAGTACCTAAAGTAGCTACGGCATTCGGGAAACCCAATTGCGCAAGCGCCACTACATCCATATAACCTTCGCACACCAAGACATATTCTTGTGCACGAATGGCCTGTCTTGCCTCAAATAATCCATAGAGCGTATTGCCCTTAGAGAAGAGTGGCGTCTCAGGGGAATTTAAATACTTCGGCTCGCCTTGATCCAAGATGCGCCCACCAAAACCAATCACCTGACCTTTGGGATTACGAATCGGAAACATAATCCGATCACGAAAGCGATCGTAACGTCTTGCAGTTTGATTGCCCTCGCTCTGCTCACTCTGAATGAGTAAGCCACCCTCTAATAATGTTTTAGCCACTTCATCATTAGCGTAAGTACCAAATACTGCTTCGAGGCCTTGCCAACCATCTGGTGCATAACCTAAGGAATAACGCTTGGCAATTTCTCCGGTAAGGCCACGACCTTTTAAATATTCCACTGCACGTGGCGCCACTTTGAGTTGTGCGCGATACCAATCAGATGCCGCACTCATGACTTCGCTCAGAGCCATCGCTTGTTGCTGTCTTGCTACGTCTTGAGCGGTACGCTCCTCACGTGGCACAGTAAGTCCAGCTGAACGCGCTAAATCTTCAATCGCATCTACATAACCCAACCCCGAATACTCCATCGCAAAACTAATGGCTGAGCCATGCGCTCCGCAACCAAAGCAGTGATAAAACTGCTTGGTGGGTGAAACAGAAAATGAAGGGGATTTTTCAGAATGAAACGGGCACAGACCTTGATAGTTTGCACCCGCTTTTTTTAGCTTTACGTGCTCCCCAACCACATCAACGATGTCAATCCGATTTAAAAGATCGGCAATGAAGGATTGAGGGATGAGTGCCATTAGTGCTGAACTGAGTGGCTCACTTCGCCAGAGCAGCTTTCACCAAGGCAGAAACTTTTCCCATGTCCGCCTTACCAGCCAATTGCGCCTTGAGGGCACCAATGACTTTTCCCATGTCTTGAGGACCAGCCGCACCAGTGGCGCTCACCGCCGCAGCTACTGCAGCTTCAACCTCAGTATCTGACAATTGCGCAGGCAAATACGCTTGCAAGATGGCCATTTCGCCAGCTTCTATTGCAACCAAATCATCGCGCCCAGCTTTTTCAAACTGAGAGATTGAATCTTTGCGCTGCTTCATCATTTTTTCTACAGTCGCTATGACGCCAGCATCATCGACCACGATGCGCTCATCTACTTCACGTTGCTTAATGGCAGCCAATAAAAGACGGATGGCCCCTAAACGTGCAACGTCTTTTGCACGCATAGCGTTTTTCATATCTTCGGTAATTTGGTCTTTGAGACTCATGTCATGTTTCCTGTTGTACTGAATACCCTGAATGGATTCTTACATTGATTTTCTAACGATTATTACTCGGGCGCTGAAAAAGCAAAAACCCGCTGCGTTTCACCGTCAGCGGGTTTCAAAGCTTCTCGGTGAAGAGAGCTTTTAAATGCGATTAGTAAAGCTTTTTAGGCAACATCTGACTGCGAATACGCTTGTAATGGCGTTTTGCAGCTGCTGCTTTTTTGCGCTTGCGCTCAGCAGTTGGCTTTTCATAGAACTCGCGAGCACGCAAGTCGGTCAAAAGGCCATTTTTTTCAATGGTGCGCTTGAAACGGCGTAATGCCACTTCAAAAGGTTCGTTCTCACGGAGGCGTACTGTAGTCATACTTGTTTAACTCGTTTATGCTGGAAAATTACTGAATCACGGATTCTATCACGGCTAAGCGAAAAATGATTGTTTTAGGTATAGAAACTTCTTGTGACGAGACCGGGGTGGCTTTATACAACACCATGCCCTGGGAGAGTGCACAACCCGCTTCCCTAGGCATTCTGGGGCAGGCCCTGCACTCGCAGATTGCTATGCACCGTGAATATGGGGGCGTTGTACCGGAATTGGCTTCTAGAGACCATATTCGCCGGGTTTTACCCCTTTTAGACGAGTCTTTAGCCCAGTCTGGACTGACACTCAAGGATATTGATGCGGTGGCCTATACCCAAGGCCCTGGCCTCGCTGGGGCCCTCCTAGTGGGCAGTGCCTTTGCTAAATCCCTTGCCCAAGGCCTAAACCTTCCCTCCATTGGGGTCCATCACCTTGAGGGGCACCTACTATCCCCGCTTTTAGGGGAAACAGCGCCGCAATTTCCGTTTATTGCCTTACTGGTTTCAGGTGGCCATACCCAGTTAATGAAAGTCAGTGGGGTTGGTCGTTATGAGCTCCTTGGTGAAACGCTAGACGATGCCGCGGGAGAAGCATTTGATAAAACAGCCAAGCTATTAGGTTTGGATTACCCAGGTGGTGCAGCGATTTCTAAACTGGCAGAAAAAGGGCGGCCTGGTCAATTTGATCTGCCTAAGCCAATGCTGCATTCCGGTGATCTCGATTTTTCATTCTCTGGATTAAAGACAGCAGTTCTGAACCAAGTGAAAAAGTTTCCAGAAAAAAATATTACCGACGCAACTGAAGTGGCGCAATTTCATGCTGACCTGGCAAGGGCCTTCGTAGAATCCTTGGTTGCAGTATTAGTTAGCAAATCCGAAAGAGCGCTCAAGCAAACAGGCTGTAAGCATTTAGTACTTGCTGGTGGTGTCGGCGCGAACTTGCAGTTGCGCGCAGCGCTGAATGAGAAAGCGACTAAAAATGGTTTTGAAGTGCACTACCCACCACTAGATCTGTGTACCGATAACGGGGTGATGATTGCCTTTGCGGGAGCGCTGCGTTTACTTGCCCCCAACAATGGCTCAACAACATCGGGTGCATTTGATATCAAGCCCCGCTGGGACTTGCAGAGCAATAACCTCGTTTAAATCTCAGAGGTAGGACTTCACTCGTTATTTTGTCAGGCTGATCTTGGCAAAAGCGCTGTGATTATGAATCGACTCAAAGTTCTCAGCCTCAACCACAAATGACAGGATGCGTTCGTCAGCCTTGAGCTGACCAGCAACATCACGTACCAAGTCTTCAACAAATTTTGGATTGCTGTAAGAACGTTCGGTAACCCACTTCTCATCTGGGCGCTTGAGCAAACCCCACAACTCGCTTGAAGCTTCACTCTCAGCAGCAGTCACCAAATCTTCAACTGTCATTTTGGTTTTTGGATCCAGTGCCACTGTCATCGTCACATGCGAGCGTTGATTGTGCGCACCAAAATCTGAAATCTCTTTTGAGCAAGGGCACAAACTCATTACCGGCACTACAGCGCGTAAGTTCAATTCAACATCGATTGAACCAGTGGCATTTTTCTTACCCTTGGACATCCAAGTAACTTCGTAATCCATCAAACTTTCAACACCTGAGACCGGCGCTGCTTTTTTGACGAAATGGGTATAAGTAAATTGCACACGACCTTCAGTGGCATCCAAGAGCGGCAACATTTCGCGAACCATAGAAACTACAGAGGTGCTGTCGATTGGCTCATCTTGTTGTTGCAAGATCGCCATGAAACGCGACATGTGCGTTCCCTTGATATGCGCAGGCAATGCAACATCCATCTCAAAATTACCCACTGATGGAAAGCTACCAGTCTTGGTACGAATGGTGAGCGGATGGCGCACCCCACGAATGCCTACTTGCTCAATCGGCAAGGCACGCTCATCCCGAGTGGATTGCACATCGGCCATCACGCTAGGTTTGAGAAAAGATGCATTCATATCGTTCATGGCTCTATTTTCCGGCAAAACCAGCTTATTTGCCTACGAATGCTGAATTAATGTTCAAGATTGCTGGAAAACGCCGTGTAATGGACTGGTGAATACCTTCTACATCCAGGCCACACTTGGCCATAAGCAATTTGTAGTCACCATGCTCGATAAATTCATCGGGAATACCCAGTTGCAATAAAGGCTTATTAATCCCCATTGCTGAGAGTGCTTCTAGGCAAGCACTACCCGCCCCGCCTTGAATCGCGCCATCTTCAACCGTGACGAAATAATCATGGTCACTCGCTAAGGATTTAATGAGATCCACATCCAATGGTTTTACAAAACGCATATTGGCAACCGTTGCGTCTAAGCGCTCAGCAACGTCTAGTGCTGGGTACAGCAAAGTACCAAATGCCAATATGGCTACGCGACTACCAATAGCTGCCGTTGATTTGCGACGCAACTCACCTTTACCAAAAGGAAGTGTGCGCAGCTCTTTAGAAGGGATTGTGCCAACACCCGCACCACGTGGGTAACGTACTGCACTCGGATGGGATTGATGGAAGGCGGTCGTTAATAAATCTCGACACTCTGCTTCATCAGCAGGGGTCATCACCAACATATTGGGAATGCAGCGTAAAAATGGGATGTCATACACGCCAGCATGAGTCGCACCATCTGCACCGACTAAGCCGGCGCGATCTAATGCAAATAACACTGGCAAATCCTGAATCGCTACATCATGAATCAATTGATCGTATGCACGCTGTAAAAAAGTGGAATAGATTGCCACCACTGGTTTCATACCCTCACATGCCATACCAGCAGCAAAGGTCACCGCATGTTGCTCAGCAATGCCCACGTCGTAATACCGCTTCGGAAAATTCTTTTCAAACTCGACTAAGCCAGAGCCTTCACTCATTGCTGGCGTAATACCAACCAATAGTGGATCAGCATGCGCCATATCGCACAACCATTCGCCAAATACTTGCGTGAAGGTTTTCTTGGGTGGGATATCAGGCTTCTTCACACCCTCTTCTGGGTTGAACTTGCTTGGACCGTGATAGAGCACAGGATTGGCTTCGGCTAATTCATAGCCCTGGCCTTTACGGGTCACCACATGCAGAAACTGCGGACCACGCCCTTCAAGCGCAAGGCGACGGACGTTTTGCAACATCGGAATCAAAGCCGCAAGGTCATGGCCATCAATAGGACCGAAGTAATTAAAACCAAACTCTTGAAAAATGGTCGATGGCGAAACCATGCCTTTAGCGTGATCCTCTAAGCGTTTAGCAAACTCTCGTAAAGGGGGCGCAATAGACAAAACGCTATCAATACCTTTTTTGGTTGCCGAATAAATATTGCCACTGAGCAAGCGCGCGAGGTGTCGATTCAATGCACCTACCGCTGGCGAGATGGACATATCGTTATCGTTCAATATCACCACGAGCGGCAAGTCGTCATACACGCCTGCGTTATTCATCGCCTCAAAAGCCATGCCGCCGGTCATGGCGCTATCACCAATCACAGCAACAGCTACTTGTTTTTCGCCTTTAGTCTGGAATGCTCTTGCCATCCCCATCGCCGCAGAAATACTGGTAGATGAATGGCCTGTCCCGAAAGCATCGTATTCACTTTCAGTACGACGCGGGAAACCCGATAAACCGTTGAGCTGACGCAGAGTGCTCATGCGCTCACGGCGGCCAGTCAAAATCTTATGGGGGTAACTCTGATGACCCACATCCCAAACGATCCGATCGTTTGGCGTATCAAAAACGTAATGCAAAGCAATTGATAATTCCACCGTGCCCAAATTAGAGGAAAGGTGCCCACCTGTTTTAGAAACAGAATCTAAAACAAACTGGCGCAATTCAGCGGCCAATGCTGGCAACTCTTCACGGGAAAGCTTTTTTAAATCGGCGGGGGATTGTATGGAATCTAAAGTCATCGAATCTAAGGTCAAACCTATTTGCCTCTACTGACTACTAACAGAGCTAAATCTTG
>Ga0208621_1000465_pt1 | contig 9754 bp, 15 predicted proteins | sample CryBogCBH26May08_FD_184617 | JGI IMG/M metagenome (GOLD analysis project Ga0208621, IMG submission 184617) | Freshwater microbial communities from Crystal Bog, Wisconsin, USA - CBH26May08 (SPAdes) (version 2) | ecosystem: Environmental > Aquatic > Freshwater > Lake | place: Crystal Bog... | reverse complement strand
CATACTATCTCATTCGCTCTCATGTTGCCAATATTTCTTCTAAGCCTTATGAAATATAGCTTGTAGAGTTTCTTAAAACTTGAATGAGTGCGTTTACAAAAGAAGCAAAATGGGCTAAGCTAGAGGAATGATTGAATTTCTAAGTAATTGATTTATATAAGTATTTTTTAGATAATTTCTAGCTTTTGAGATTTACACTCATTTTTACACTCACTTTTAAGAAGTGATCCCCTCGAATACTCTGGTTTAATTCTTTTGCTTTAATGTTGCTTTCCTGCGACGGCTATCAGCCGCTAATCAATTTGGAGCGATCCAATAGCGCAGGGAATAGCCGATCACAATCAGGCTAACGGCAATTAAAAGGGTTTTAAGTGTTCTAGCAATCCCATTTTGTTTGCTATCTGCTACAGGATGCAGTTGATATGCTTCTTGCTCAGGCGCTGGTTGATCCAATCTTTTGCGGTAACTGAGGCCAGTACCAGATAAGCCAAGATTGCCAGTTACCTTATTGCCCTTGATATTTATATCTGCGCCTCTCACCCCTAGCGATACGCTGATACCTGACTTACTGACATTCAGACGAATCAGTTTAGAGAGTGGAAAGCGCTTTTGGAATCTAAAGCCCATCTATGCCGCCTCTAATCTCCATGGTGCTTCTTCATATCCAGCAAGGTAATGAATAGCGCTGGAGCGCATTTTCTGAATCAAGGTATAGGCTAGCGTACTTTCCCAATCCGGTAGCCCATTGCATTGATATTCTAGGCAATCCAATCCTTTCAGAATCACAATGGCTGGGGTTATCTTGTAGCTAAATTGATATTGATAATCGTCGCTGGGCGCGAAAGCATCATATCTATGGTTTATGGCCTCCACATTGGCAGTATGTAAAACTCCAGCCAATCTACCCGCCTCCTTAGCGAATGAATAAGCCGCTCTAGGATTGCCATAGTAGGCCGTTACATCCTTCATTTCTGCCCACGATACCAATAGATTGATATGGGCATCCGATACGATAAAAGCGCTCATTGAATCACCTCGCTAGGTTTAACTCATTATGGTTTTTAATAGTGTATAGCACTACCTTGGCATTGCTGGAGTTTCACACGATGCGGTAATCCCAAAACTACATTTTTATGCTGCTTAATGGAAACCATCGGTTATTAGATGATTAACTATAGGTCTTTGATACCCATAAGGGGGGTTATCAGTCAGCTCCTTTTTATAGAGGGGGAATATTCCCTTTATAACTCCGAAAGTAGCCCAACCCTCGGGGTAATCATAGGGTGATTGCCTACCCCTACCCCTAAAATTTTCCCAATATTAAAAAGGGGTAAAGCAATCCTAAATCCTCATTTATCCTGCTGAGAATTTTTCGGTCGGAATGGATTGAATTAAATCCTCACCCTTGCACTCCGCTAGAAAGGTAAGAGCCTTAGAAACAATCTCATCTAGGTATGCAATATCTACATCAATGCCATACTCTGTAAAAATCAGGTGGCGCACCTTCTCCGGCATCGCTAGATACTCAGACTTACAAACCATGGCCTTGCTTGCGTATCGCGTTTCTATTGGCTCCAATAGCTCCAAATCGCCACGCTCTAGGGCAATCTCAATCTCTAATAGTTGCCGTTGCAAATTCTCTTTAAGGGTGCGCTCATAGGTAAGATCAATCTGCTCAGCAATGGGCGCGGCGTTGGCACTCATTGAACTGCAAGTCTTTGGCTTAATCTTCTCATCATGTCACTGATATGCTCAGCGCTGGATTTTGGCTTATCTTCCTGCTGACCTTGGAGATATAGCTTGAGCATCCGATTTAAGGCGGTCTGGGTGAACTCATCCATTAGTACGGTGAGATATTGAATATCTCTTTGAGCTTTCGCATCCGTTGGCAATAGATGCTTTTCGTGGTGCTGGGATAACTCTAATTTGATATTGCTGGAAAGCGTTTGTAATTCGGCTTTTGCATCTTCATAAGTCATTGGGCTTTGGATTGTCATAGTGTTGCTCCTTGGTTTTTTATGGCTCTAAGTGGGCTAATGCTGCATCGGAAAATTGATGGATCACCGCAATATCTACATCAATGCCATAGTGCTTCTTGGTTTGCTTGATGATGTCTTTATCTGCGAGATATAACTGTTTTTTGGTGAGCGCCGTAAAGTATTGCCAAATCACTTCCCATTCTTGCAAGTTGATTACATCCATCTTTCGCTTATCGAGCTTCATCAAAAGTAACTCACGCTCGCACCGTTCTTTCTTGGCACGCTCCTGCATTAAATCTAAATCCTGCTCACCATTGGTAAAGGTAGCGACATGGCCAGCCGCGATGGATCTCTGCCTATCCATATACGCTCTGGCAATATCATCTAGCGCCATGGTTTTGTAATCGAGTGCGAGCTTTTTCATCTGCTCGGCGGCGGAGGCTTTCTTAATCCCTAAATGGGTAGCTATTTGCTGGAGGCTGGGCATTAATCGTATGCCCCGTCACCCGACAAAGAATATGAGCGATTTTCGCGGTCTCTAGCGCCCACGGTCGGAGTCGCTGGAAAGTACCTTTTTACTTTTGGAGGGTTATTACTCATTACTGCTACCCTCAGGCTCGCTAATGGGCTGGGTGAGCTTGGAGTAGTGGGTTAAATCAGGCAATAAGCCTTTAATCCTCAGTAAGAGATCAAGATGTACTTTGACCCAAAAGGGCACCTGACCCGCTTTAGACCATGTACCAATAGTGCTTTGACCCATACCAACATAGCGCATGAATTCAGTTTTCTTAATCCCCAATGCTTTCAGTTGTTCGGAAAACTGCTCATACTCCATGAATTTCTTATGCTCCATTCTGATTCCTTAGATGGTGATATTCGTTAAACCACTTTAAACCGTTGCCCTCATGCAACAATCCTTAATACTCAATTACATTATTAAAACAAGCTAAACATACTCTAATATAACAATCCTATATTCTATATGGCTTAGCGGGTAGGGGTACATTGCGGATAATTAGCGTTATGTCAAACAAGAATTACTTATTTACATTAATAATACACAAGTTAATTAATTGTTTCAAGTATTTATTGTTTATCGTAACTAATGGCTTTCCGCTTGAGTGCCCGCATCGATGCAACACATTACCCTGCTCATGCCTCTGCTCCATAGGTGGCATATAGATTGAACGGCTCGCTCAACAAGTGCGCTCTGATCCCATGCTGGTAGGTTTGCGCTGTTTGCCAATCAGTTGAAGATGGTCTGCTGTTTCCGCATTGGACTAAATCAAGGGAGTTATCCGCTTGAATGACGGTATCAATCTGTTTTAAGTAGATAACCCTAAGAAAGTCCCTAGCCTTGGCAATCTCCGCAACAAACCATTCTGTCTCGATATAAGGCCTCATGACAACACATCCCTGCTCTGGATCAAAATAGTGAATGGTGTACGGCGCTAGATAAGCAATTGGAGAATGAATGGCTTTTAGCACCGGCACAATTTCAGCTTTGTTAGCTTTCAGAATCGGCAGCCATTTTTGATACTCATCGCCTTTGCCCGATACTTCGACCTTCCCAGCGTCAGAAAGTCGCAAGCATAGGCCAGCCAATTTCGCGCCCCGCACGATCTGGAGAGCATCCATTAGAACGCCTCTCCATTAATGCTATCCCCAGCAAAACTATTCTTCATGGTGCTTAGGGGTGTTTTATCCGCAACACCGCCACAAGCCTTATAGAATATGGGTTTTTCTGTTGCGGAAGGTGTTTTGTGTTGCGGCACTCCCGCAACGCTTTTCCCTATATGTTCATTGGCTTGTGGCGTGTGGCGGGAGATTTTGGGGGTAAGCCCAGAAGGAATAGTATTTGTGTACCTTTCCCAGATTTCGGTAAATTGCTGTAGCTCGAATCCTTTTGGTGTTCCCATTCCAATTCTTACTGTTTTGGAGATGATCCCGTACCCTCTCAATAGACCCGATAATTGTTTTGGGCTTATCTCTCTGCCTCGGTTATAAGTTTTCCATGCCGCTTCCTCGTCAGCACATAAGCCAAGAATTAACTCTGCCGATGAAATTCTATCGGTAGCCTTATGCTCAAAAACGGCTCGAATATCCTCCAGTAATTCAGTTTTAAAACTCTTTGTATCTTGTTTGTTGGAAAGTTTAACGGCGGTCAATCTTGCCAATTCCGGCCACTTTCCGCCTGCTAAATCAGCAATCGCTAGTAATCCCTCCCAGTTATCTTGCTCTCGGTCTGAGAGTGTCTCTGGTAATACTGGGCTGGCATGCTCAATATCGAAACGGTGATCCGATGCCCATCTTAAAATCTTTTGCCGAATTGGTTTAAAGACTGCATCGTCTTTTGCCCTTAATCGCTCAATCGTTTCACTTGGTAGCTTACGGCGCAATTCCAGAATGATGGCTCTGCTGGTAATCGTATCGTGTAGGTTTTTGTTTCCAATGCCAGAGAGAGCTTTAGCCGCCCAAGTAGAAAACCGTACGGGATCAAAATTATCCCCCTCCACCCGCATAACAAACGCATTAGAGCGAGTATGACCTGAGTTAATAATCCCTCTCAAATCTTCGTTTTCACCCAAGAAGGTATCTGTCTCATCTATCAATAGGGTAGGTTGCCATGCCTCAATCGAGCGAAATAATGCCGGTGCGCTGATATTGGATGTAGGCAATGGATGAAAGCAAAGTTTGCCCAATAACTCCAGAAGTTTAGATTTTCCACAAGCCTTTTCGGGCGCGGTAATGATTGCAAGTGGCGCGACATGAATCGCATCCATTAAATAAGTCATAACGACCCATAAGGCAGTAGCATGACCCACCTCAGGCTGGCAAATTATGTATTGGTGAACCACATTGGCAATATCAGATAAAAGAGCTTCGCCATGGACTAACTCTGGCCATGGATCATCATCATTAAAAAAGTGGGATTGCTTGGATTGTTCAAAACTTTGCTTTTCTTTGACTGCACTATCCAAAATACTAACCCTGTCTATACCCAATTTTTTAGCTTCATTCTTACGCACCTTGTCATATTCAATGGCGCTTAATTTTGATAATCGCTCGATTACTTGGTCTTGTGTCTCGTTAGTTGCGTCTGGAATAGTGGGGGCTGGATCGCTATGCTCGATAACTGCTTCATGCACGCATGGTAGGCGCTCTATATCCTGTTTAGTTGCTAATGGGTGTAAGGCTAACCAATCGACTGCATCGCCCTTCTCAGGCAGTCCTAGTGCTTTTACATCAATCATTTTTGGAGTGCCACCCTTCAATAAGAGAATGGCCTGCACTTCCTCGGCATGCTTATATCCTGCTGGATCGTTATCCGGCCAAATTAAAACCATATCACCGCGTAAGGGGGAAAAATCTGCCTTGTCGTGACTGGTTGATCCGCCGCTAGTAGTGGCGCACAATCCCAACTTAATTAAAGAATCGGCGCATTTTTCACCCTCAACAAAATAGATTAAATCGGAATCTATTAGGGTATGCAATTTATAGAGTGGCTTTTTACCAGAGAATTCCGGCTCCTTTAATTCAAACTGCCCAGCATTAAAGCGCATAGGGAAAATCTTTTTCTCACCTGTAGCGGGATTGCTTAATCTGATCCTCCAGTAACTAGGCTCACCCTGCTCATTGGTGTATTCATGCAATGCCTCAGGCTTGAATCCCTGCTTAATATATCCCTGTGACAGTTTTCTAGCGCCTTCCTGTATTTGCTTTTTAGGGAGTTGGTTAATGGTTTGCATATTGTTCTTTCCATGCGCCTAGAGCTTTGCAGGCATCTATAAAGCGCATTGAGTATTTCAGTTGATGGAAGGCCAGTACATCGCCGCCTTTAGCTCCGCATGCCATACACGCGAAAGCGCCGGAGAATGGATGGATCCTTAGGCTGGGCTTGGTATCTTCATGGAATGGACAAATAGCATTTCTCCACGCGCCCGATCCAATCAGCTTTAAGTCCTGACTTTCGTAATAAGTAAGTGCTGGGGGTAGTTTGTCTTTGTCTAATGACATTTGCGCCCCTCTTTTTGGCTTTGCAGTTGCTTAAATACTTTTTGGTTGGCTGCCTGCCACGCATCCTCTAGCGTCAAGTGCTCTATTGCTAAGGAGAGCGTATTGATAACCCCGAATAAATACAGAAGACGGCTATCAGAGTTTGATCGGCATAATTCATCTAACTCAGCAACGATAGCGGGATCGTGAAATACCTCTGAGGCCGTTTTAAGGTGGCAAAGAATGAAGTTTTTTAATTCATCATTATTTGATAGTTGCACTTCATAACCGCCGAATTGAACTTTGATTGGATTATTCATGGGATAACCTCATCTTCGGCAAAAGCCAATCAGCGAGCTTTAAAGGGAGATAGCCATTTACGGCAAACCATATTAAAATTCTGGAATAGTTTGTTTTAAATTGCTCTGCCACAATCCCACCCTTGCCGGTGGGTTTTTGGTTTTTGGTTTTCATTATTTACCCGCCTCATATCCGGCTGGATCATTACAAAATTCTTGAAGCTCGGATTCTTTCCAGACCACTAGACGATTACCTAAAGCGATCCGCTTTGGAAACTTTCCTAAGTGTTCAAGCTGCGTAACTTTTGTTCTGGATAAACCCGTCTGACTGCTGACTTGCGGGAAGCGCAGTAGAGCGCTATTTGCTGGTTGATTCTGTTTCATGGTTCACCTATCTATCTTGATTAAGCTATGACTGCTAGCCGATAAGTGAACGGTAAATCTATACCCCTTATGCTTCAATGAATCCGCGATGATTAAATCAAAATCTCCATACCTCTTAACCGTTAGTGTGTACCTCTTAACGGCTGAGAGGTAAATTGGTCGGATTTTTTCTGCAATCTCTTACATATTGAGCGATCTTTCTTGGCGCATTGGAATCCTCCAGCTTGTAGTCTATACGGCGAGCCTCTTTCAATACTTTATCTTTAATGCGATCCGCTATATATGACGCCGATTTATCCAAAGAGAATGTTTTAACTTCATTTGATACAAACGACTTTAGAAGCTCTAATTTTCCCAGTCTTTTGTCTTTACTTATACCGGCGTTAATTTTGTTTGCTTCGCTCAAAATCCTTTTTGGATCGAATCTCATATCTAAGCATAGCGCTCCAATAGCTCTATTAGCCTCCGCATAATCCGCTAAAAAATATTCGGGATCGGAATTATTGGCAGATCGTTTTATCCCAAAATGACAGCATATAAAGCAAACTGCAACACCAGAAAAATTAGTGCCAGCCTTCCAGAATGGATGAACTCGATCTTCTTTTTTTAAATCTATTTCTTTTTGAAATTTTTGCATTTCAGTCTTAAAACTTCCATGCTTTTTATCTTGATTTAGATGGAGATCATAAAGATAGCTGAGGTCAATAAGTAAAGACAAAAATTCTATCGTCATCCTCTGGTATGGCTTTCCAAGCAAGCTCATTGGTTTATCCAAGAATTTACCTAAATCAAATTTTTTTAAAGTAAGCGCATCTGCTGGGGCTGCCTTATGAGAGTTGATTGCTTTGGCAATTACATCCCACCTAGCTTCCTCTGCCTTATTCAGAAATTCGGCGGCCTCGTCTGTAGTGGCAAGATAATGCTCTCTGATTACTCGTTTACTTTGATCTGTTGCCATGATTCCGCCTCGCATACCGCAATTAAGTAACTTGGCCAGCGCATTGCGGTAATGCGTTTTCGCTCCGTCGAGCTAGGCCAAGCTGCAAAAGGTTTTTGCTTTAACATTTAATGATGTTTTTCAGCGCTCTTTTTAGCAGCTCTTTCTGTCAGAATAAATTGCGCATCGGTAGCAATGGTATTTAATGCCCGAATGTTGGCAATAGCGCTACTAGCGCCCCATAGTAATTTAGCCACCTCGTAACCACTAAACTTTGAATCACTAGCCTCAGCATATCCACTCGCTAGCGCATCAAAAATATGCTCATTGTTTACTGACTGGCAGTCGGCATCCTCTGACATTCTCGCCATCCGCTTTAAATCTTCATCGCTTAGCTTTCTAGCTACTGCGTGATAAAGGCTTTCAAATAGACGGGAGGGGCTTACAAGGCGATCCGGTAAGTCGAGTGATAACTCGCTAGCATTAGCTGATAAATGCTCATGCCATGCTGCTTTATTAACTTCCTCGCTGATGCTGGTATTTTCTTTAAAATCAATCTTAGCCATAATACAAACTCCTTTTTTGTGTTTTGGTTAGCTGGGGGCTTGCTCTCGTACAGTAAACCCCAGCGCCTTTACTTGAAACCGTCAAGCCGGTATTTTTAAATCTTTATCCTGCTTTTAATTGAATAACTGGAGCATCTGCCTTTATTGCATCCAAGTAATTTGCCCAATCCTGCAACATTGCTTTGCGTTGCGGTAAATCTTCAAGGTGCTGCTCTCTGAAGTAGGCCGAATGGGTTTTACTTCCATTGATATGCGATAGCTGACGATGAATAAATCCCTCTTGATAACCTAAAGCCTTTAGTTGAGTGGCTGCCATAGCTCTAAATCCATGGACACTCATCTCATGCTTATATCCCATCCGGTATAGTGCTTGCAGGGGCGCAGTTTTATCCATGTAACCCCTTTTACCGCTTGAATGGAATACATACTTGCTGCCATTGGCCAGCTTTTTAAGGTGCTGGAGAATCTCTATCGCTTGTGCCGGTAGATCGACAATAAGCTCATAACTGCGCTGCTTAATGCGGCCTGTTGGAATTGTCCAGCGTTTTGCGTCAAAATCAAACTCATCCCATGTAGCCTCTAATAATTCCATCTTCCTGACAAATAGATAGGCAGAAAGTTGGAGCGCACGCTTGGCATACTCGCCCTTATAAGCATCTATATCTCTGAGCAATTGCGGGATTTTTGCCTTATCGACTGTAGGAAGGTGCTTGGTTTTGTTCACTTTGAAACCATCCTTAAACTTTGTATCTCGATAAATATTCCTCTCGCACAATCCCTCGGCCACCGCAAAACTGAAAATATCCCCACCGGTAATCCACAATTTACGATTCATTGAGTGAATACCTTTAGCCTCCAGCTTTCTATGTACCCTCATAAGGTCGGGGACTTTGATATGACTAATAGGCATGCGGCCTAGCGTTGGCAATAGATCGCGATCCAGTGATTTTCGTTTCTCTGTAATGGTTTTCTCAGTCTTTCCATCTTTCCATTTTTCAAACCATGCTTCAGAAACAGATTCAAAACGATTGTCATAAGCTGCTACCTTCTCGGCTTTCTGCCTGCGCCTGTCCTGCGCTGGATCAATGCCCTCTTTCCATAGTTTGCGTGCCTTGGTATGGGCTTCCCTAGCCTCTGCTAGGCTCATAATCGGATATACACCCAATGGCATGCTATTAGGTTTGCCAGCTATAGAGTAGCGATACCACCAATCGCTCTTACCGTTAGTATTGAAGTACAGCACAAGCCCGCCGCCGTCAGATTTAGAGATTCTTTTGAGTGGCAGCTCCTTCCTACTGTCGGCGAGAATTTTTCTTAATTCAGCATCCTGTAACTTATATAGCGCCATTAGGGACATTCCTCCACATCTTGTTTAGATGACTTTTTTAACTGTTTTTTGCACTTTTCACACGCTTTCTAATACAGTATTTACACACACTTTTCGTGATTTAGCTCATACTATCTCATTCGCTCTCATGTTGCCAATATTTCTTCTAAGCCTTATGAAATATAGCTTGTAGAGTTTCTTAAAACTTGAATGAGTGCGTTTACAAAAGAAGCAAAATGGGCTAAGCTAGAGGGATGACTATTTCT
>Ga0208621_1000461_pt1 | contig 9833 bp, 13 predicted proteins | sample CryBogCBH26May08_FD_184617 | JGI IMG/M metagenome (GOLD analysis project Ga0208621, IMG submission 184617) | Freshwater microbial communities from Crystal Bog, Wisconsin, USA - CBH26May08 (SPAdes) (version 2) | ecosystem: Environmental > Aquatic > Freshwater > Lake | place: Crystal Bog... | reverse complement strand
AATGTCTTTTTGACTCATTCCTAAATCTTGCAAATTGTTATACAACTGCCTTCTTCTTCCTTCTAACAATGCTTTATAAGTTTCAGGTCTATAGTTTGTAGGATCAAGAACTGGACCAGCTTGTTTCATCATTTGTACAGTTAAACGACCACCTCCCAAAGCTGCTCTTTCAATTGCATACGATTCGAGCAAAGCACTTTTAAGGAATAATGTAGTTTTGTCTGTGCCAGTTAAATTTTCATTTACCGCAGCTTCAAAATCTTTTTTACCTAAAGATGCAATTTTTTCTAATATTGGTGCTACTTTTGCTTTTAATCCCGCCTGAACTTCAGGATCATTTAATTGAGTTTCTAAATCATTGATGCCACGAATACCTTGAATTGCTGGCAATATGTCTTTTGTAAACGCTTTACCAGAAACGCTGTGTTTAGCAGCCAATTCTTTCATTTTTAAAATCATGTCTGAATTGCGCTTTGCAACATCAGCAGCAACATCAAGCCGACCTGATTCAATCAAAGACTTAATTACACCTGGATTGTTAGCTGTGACTTCAGCAGCTAATAGCAATCTTGCTTCTTTGTCAGTAACGCTTAACTTTTGCAATTGCTCCAAGTCTTTTAATAACTTATCGTTAATTGTCTTAATACGAGTTGTTTCTTTGTCAAATATAGCTTGTTCTTTAGTAAACAAGTCTTTACGACCTGATTGCCAGCCTTTGAGCATACCGCCCATAGCGTTTAAAGCGTTCATTGAGGACAATTTACCGCTACCACCTAATGCCACACCCATCGTAGCTATCACGCTGAACAAAGCACCCAGATCCATAGCGTTATCTTGAGTAGGTTCAAATTTAGGTTGTTCTTCTACTGATTTTTTGTATGCTTCGTAATCAGATTTATTTTTAGAAGATATTTCTTCTAAAGCCTTACGATCTTCTTTTGCTTTAGTAGAAGTTTTCAATGCCTCAGACTGAATCTTTGCTTCAGAAGCCTTTTCTTTAGCAGCCTGTTCTGTTTTTAAAAACGGAAACTGCCTAAAATCAGCACCAATGGCTTCTTTTAGTTGTGGGCTTTGTTCTTGTTCAATCTCAGCCATTATGAAGTCCTCTGAGTTTGCAATGCGGGTGCAGCAGGAATGTAACCAGATCCACCAGCAGCAATACTAGCCAATTGAGCATAAAAATTGTTGGTAGTAGTTTGTAATTGTTGATCCAATTGCAATCCAGATTTAATAGCGCCCAAAGTAATGTTGTCACCAATCTGCATGATCTGCAAGCCATATTTGTACTGGTTATCAATCAATGACTGATACAGATTAGCGATTTGATTAGAGGCTTGTTGTGAACCTACACCACCACGATTAGCAATACCTTGATTAACCTGGGCTTTTGCAGCATCTAATGCTTGTTGGCTTGCAGCACTTAATGTGCCTTGTTGCGCTTGAGCCACTAATTGCTGACCTTGTTGGGTATATGGCTGTGCAATAGCTTTTTGTTCGTCAGTAGCAGCTTGTGTTTGTGCGCCAGCTTTACGAGCTTGACTTGCACCAAAAGCACCTAATCCCGCAGTTAAACCTAAACGGGACAATGTATTAACGCCTTTTTCGCTAGTTAAATATTCTTTCAATTTATCTAAAGTGCCTGGTTTATCTGTAGGAGCAGCTTGTTGATCTGGGCTTACTACTCCAGGTGGGGGAGCTGGCAAATTAGTGCCAGGGGAAAATGGTTGACCAACTTGTGTTGGTGGAACGGCTGCTACACCTGGTTGTGCTGCGCTACCACCTTGATAAGAAGTAAATTGTCCTTGTGGACCAACAACATCATAAACAGGAGAAGCGGGCTGATCTGGAGTAACTTGTGATGGAGGAATTGCTGGCGTGTAATCAGGTGCAGATGCAACAGGCGCTTGAACTTGACCTCCACTATCTACTTGAGACGCATAAACATCACCAGTACCCGTTCCATCATCAAATTCAGGCAATCCCGTATTTGGGTTTGCAGCACCACTACCGCCATGTTTTTTTAATAAAGCAGCTTCTTTAGGACTAATATGGGCAAGAATAGAGTCTTTGTTACGCCCTTTAGCCCGTAACATTTCCGCCAATGCTGGCAAATCCATTCCCAATGCTTTAGATAAAGCCATGATTAACTCCCTGTTTCGTCTTTTGTTCTAAGTGATGCAAGATTCCATACAGGTGCGGTTGTTTTCTCGCCACCTCCAGGAGATTCAATTGGAGCGCCTGGATCACCAATGCGCAATGCTTGTCCTAATGCAGAACTACCAGGAGATGAACCAGGCTGACCTGTAGTAGCTACTGTGCTTGTTGGTAATTGAGAAGAACTGCTACCAGATGTTTCAGAAGATGTTTGAGGTGAAAATAAATTAGATACATTTTGAGCAACAAATGGTCCAGAAAGGCTAGATGCAAGTCTAATATCTTCTGGAGAACCGCCACCTGCTTGAACTCCTTGACCAATAGCTGAAGTGATTGCTCCAGTAGCAGCTCCTATTTCGCCTTGTTTTAAAGATTGATCTAAGTTTGATCCAGATAATTGCGCTCTTGTAAAAGCACTTGTTCCACCACCAGCAGCTCCACCCGAAATAGCGCCAGGAGCATTAGCGCCCATAGTAGGTCCTAAATCACTAGCTACAGCAACAGGACCACCAGTTGCGCCAGTTACGCCCTCTGCAACAGCACCACCAACAGCAGCGCCAGCAGCACCAGAAGCAGCGCCAATAGCACCAGCTTCTAATATTCCCTCTACATTTTTTCCTTGAACAGCAGCGTTAACAGCGCCAGTAGCGCCACTAATAGCAGCAGCGCCAACCACTGCTTCGCTAACGCCAATAGCGGCAGCAGTTGTTCCCATAGATCCTAAAATTGCTGCGCCCACCATCGGACCAGCATAAACAGTAGCTACAACGGCTACTACGGTGATAATTATTGGAGCGGCTTGACCCATTATAATTTTCCTTCCTGTACAAGTTCAGCAGTTAATCTGCCAGCAGTCATTCCTTGAGCTAACAATTTCCAGTTAATTCCAGGCTCTTTTGGTACTTGATCTTCAGTAAGCAATCCCGCTTTAACTGCATTTTCAATAGCTATTGGATATAGTTTTGTGTCTTTTAGGGCTGCTTCTGCATATTTACCTGCTTGAATCACCCGTTGAGGATCAATTCCAACCTGTTTAATAATTCTTCGCAAATCGTTTTTTGTTTTTTCAACATCGGCAGATTGTTTTGGCTTGCCTTTATTAGCAACCAATTCCATTACATCCTGATTTATAGGCTGTGTAGCTAAAGCTGGATTTTCCATTTTTTTTGGGGAGGGGGAAGCGTTATCCATATTTGCCTATGAAAGGTTAAGGGCGTCAGCAATTTGCTGATGAATGTACAAGTGGGAAGCTATCCAATCGTAGAAATCATTTTCATTATTAAAGTCCACATCCAACATATTGAACGGGTTATTTAATCCTAAAAGAGATGAAAAAGCCTGATGCTCGACCTGATGAGCCAATAACCAATCATCTAAATTGTCTGTATCAGCATCCGTTATAGGGAAAATAGGCACTGAAATGCCTTTATCCATGAAAGTATCTTGAAATAACTTGTGTTGAGTGCCATTTTCAAACAAAAACTCTCCTAGCGAATCTTTATCGCCAAATTTAACAATGGAGAGGATCTCAAAATTCACTTGTCAGCCTTTGTATCGAGCTTATCAAAGATTCTAGCTAACATTCCCTTGATCTCCGCAATATCAATACGGTAATCATCCTTCATTACATAGCCTTTTTCAATCTCTTTGACATCATCACGAAGATCTCGCACAGCATCCCATAAGACCTTGAGAACCCATCCTACTAGCGTTCCCGCTAGGGTAGTAACAATATTAAACAAGAATTGACTGTCCATTAGTTAGACCGAGTAGTAAGGGATTTTGACATTAACACCATTCAAGTTAATGATTAAATAGTTAGCGGGAATTAGCATCATGGTTGCAGAGCTAAAGGTAGCATTTGCAGCCGTATTGGAAGTGCTGTTAATAATGGTGACATTCATCGTACCGCTAGGAATGGTCACATTAGCTAAAGTAAGGTTTCCAAGGCTTGTAGCTGTGTTGCCTAAACCAACGGTAGTGTTACCAAGGGTAATGTTTCCACCCGTAATGGCTGTGTTAGCAATAGCGATTGCCACATTAGATGCTGTGGTTACTCTGCCTTTGGCATCAACGGTAACTTGCGCTACGGTGCTTGCATTGCCGTAAACACCCGCAGCTACACCGCTAGTATTTAAAGTAGGGCTAGGATATGTACCAGTAAGATCACCACCCGCAGCGCCACCAGGAGAAGTACCGCTAATCACGACATTAGATGCAGCAGTTAATCTACCTTGAGCATCAACTGTAAAAACCCCGTTAATAGTGGCGTTTCCATAAGTGCCAGCCGTAACAGTCGTATTGGCAAGCGATACTGTGCCATTACCCGTAATTGGGCTTGGACTTACATTGATACCAGTACCACCGTTAACTTGGGTTACTGTACCGTTAGTTCCGCTTCCCGATATGGCTACTGTTTTTAACATGGTTACATTCCATCGCCAGGTGTAATGTATACAACGGCATTAGCCGTACTTGTACCAGTAAAGTAAGCATTGGGAGCAAAGGTCAGAATCTCATCTGTACCCGCTAACAATGGAAAGGCTGTACCGCTAGTGGTCACATTGGCTGAGTTGGTAGTAGCAGTTGCAGCATCATTGCCATAACCCAAAAATACCAAGCTAGTACCAGCGTTAATAATCCGATACTGATTGCCACCTAAAGTAGTGGATGACACTTGAACAGGCGTGGGAGCAACAACACCAGCCGTAAAAGTAATGGTGTTGCCAGTTTTGCAGAAAGCGTTAATTCCCATTATTGCACCGCATCTAGTTGTTCTTGCGTTGGTTTGGCAAGTGTAGGGTGTTCCCATTTAGCAATGTAGTCACCTTTGCCGTCTGAATCGTTTTGTAGTGTGATTACAGTCAAAAAATCCTGTTGTGTAAGGCTAGGATATAGAGCCATGATTTTGTCGTATAAACTCATTATGCAGCCCTCACCATTACTGCTTGGAAATATGTTGCGTTTGTTGCTGCAGTAGTAGTAGTTGAAAGTCCAGTAGTTTGATAAACATAAAGTTCAACATAATCAGTAGTTCCATTAAAATAAATTAAAGCAGAACCACCAGTACCACCACCTGTTGCACCAACATTAGGCAAATTTAAATCTTTAAATCTTGAACCATTTTTGTATACAGTTACAATAATTAATCCTGTATTGCTTCCAGGATTGCATTGTCCGCTTACTTGATAATAACCAGATACAGTAGGAGTAAAACGATAATTTGTTGTTGAATCAAAATTATTGTTGGTATCAAATTCTTTTGTTTGTAATGAAACTTTTGTAAAAGTACTATTGGCAACAGTTTGTGTAGAACTTTGATAAGCACTAAACGCTGGCATATTACCGCTAACCATTACTGTGCCTGTAGCAGTCGGAATTGTTGCAGTTGAAAGTAAACCGCTATTGATTGTGACATTGTTTAATATGACATTACCAAGCGTGGTAACAGTGTTTCCTAGACCAACGGTGGTATTTCCAATAGTTAAGCCAGTATTAAAATTGGCATCTAGGTTACTTAAAGGTATGCTTGTTGTAGCATTACCAAAGACAAACAAAACTCCAGCCATTTAGAACCTCACTCTCAATTCATGTTCAAATTCAAATGTATTGACCACAAAACTTGCTGAGTTTGAAGTTTGTGTCAACCCTAAATATTTACCCCATTGTTGCGCATCTGACTTGTACAGTTCATACCCTGTACCACCTATCCAAGATATTACAGTAGAACTGTTGTTAATCCAAGGGATGGTAGTGTTAGATGTGTTATACCAAGTAATGTAATTCCCCAATATATAAGCAGGGCTAGACCCTGATTCAGAATCTACTGTGACATTCAATTCCACACCCGAAACAGTAGTAGCCTCAATAGCAAATTTGAGGGCTTGCTTGGTCCGAATTGGATCGCCCATTGGATTTAATGCAGTCTGAATACGACTGGTAATTGCCGATTGCGAATCCTGATACAAACGATATAAACGATCATTTCGTACACCGTACATATTGATAATCCCACTTACAGGCACGGAAACGACATATAACATATCGTCACCTTGGCTAGTAATAAACCATTTTTTCTCAAAAAACACCGCTTGAATGTACCGATATGACTTGGTAAATTCAGCATCGTAGTACCTAAAATTAAACGCAGCGCACAAAATGTTGTTTAAAAGCACCTGTCCAGCAGTAGTTTCTTCAGATACAAAGTCAATATTTGGAAACATTCCATCCAAAGAATCTGACAATTTGCTAGTGGTAGAACCTACAAGGGCATAAACCCCGTAGTTATTCATAAATAATACTGATCTAAAATAAGGAAAAATAGCATACGCTAACTTAGTCCCTACTGATGCGCTTACATTGGTATTAGTAAATAAAGTAGTACCGCTAGTAGTAACCCTGACATCCGAAAATACATTGATGGAATCATCACCAAAAATATACAAAAAGTTATTAGCAGAAAGAAGTTGCTGTATGTTGCCATGAAGTGTGCTGTCCGTTAATGTTACAGATCCCGCAGAAACGCTTGTAAAGTCACTATACGATCCCGCAGCGCTGTAGTAGATAGTTCGCCCTTGGGCAATCCAAACACGACCTGAAAAGCTCTCTATTGCGACATTTTTTTGAGTGTTAATAAGCGCAGTTAAAACAGCGCCCGATCCACCACCACCTGATACCGTTGCCGTAATGTTGGCAGAATTAGTGTATCCCGTACCATTGTTGGTCATAATGACCTGAGTAACGGCATTGCCAGATACAATTGGTGTGCCTGTTGCTCCTGTGCCACCTCCACCCAAAATAGTCACAATTGTATTGGCAGGATCGGTATAGCCAGAACCACCAGAAATTACATTGACATAAACTGTGCCAGTAGCAAAGCTAGTAATCCCCGCTATTGCAGAAGCGCCTGATCCACCGCCACCACTAAAAGTAACGGATAAATTAGCGCCATTGGTATAGCCAGATCCGCCATTTGATAAAGAAACAAAACCTACAGTGTTGCCACCGCTAACTAAACTGGATGTAGCATTGGCTTGAACACCGCCAGTTTGGTCATATCCTGAAATAACTACAGTAGGAGCAGTAGTATATCCAGTGCCGTTATTGGTAACACCAATAACCCCTACTGATCCAACGCTAATAACCGCATTACCATCCCAAGTAAAATATCCCTTGTCTGGGTCAAGAATAAGCATCCTATCGTTGTACCACTGAGTGGTGTTAATAGGATAAAGTTCAGAAACACCAACAGTAGAAAAAGTCCCCGCTGGCGCTACATTTCCTGTGGTGTTATTAGAAATATTAAAATATTGGGCTGATCCATTTGCTAAAAATCCCACTACATAATCTGAAACGCCCAAATTACATGAAGTAAGATAAACAACCTCATTAGAAAATGAAACAGCTACATTAGAATTATCTTCAACCGCAACGCTATTAGGAGTAATTTTAATGTTGCCAGATCCAATTGGTTGAGCATTTTCAATCCAAGAAAATTCATTTTCATCAATAGCAGTACGATTTGCTTTAGTGTTAAGACCTTTAAAAGCCTTAACAACCTGATATGACTTTTTCTGTTCGGCTGCTGCCATGATTAGTATGGACTACTGTAAACGCTAGGAATCCTACGAGTAAAGGTGCTGTTAATGACACTTGCGCCTTGCTTGCTGTATTCCTGCTTGTAAATTTCGGCTTCCCCGTAACTTTGCTCGTAATACTTAGCTAAATAAGCAGCGTAAAACTTAACCATTGTGCTGTACGGATCGTTAATGACATCCGTTACCGTTGGGGTGTTTAAGGACAATGGATTAGGCAAGACTACGCAATCAATCTCAATTTGATAAATTTGATCGGGCACTGGTCCTAAATAGATCTGTCCTTGCCCGTAAATACTAAAAGCTAAAGGTCTGCCAATATAGTTTTGCCAAAATCTTAATCGTGCATTGAAGTCACTCCAGGCTAAGTAATCCATTGGTACACGAGTATTACCCCAGTACAAGTTGATATTGATAATGTCTAAGACTGTATTGCCACTAGAAGGTGACAATGGGCTACTTCCCATCAATTGGGTTAAAGCTGCATAGTTAATATTCTCGCAATTACCGACATAAGTTAAGCCTACTGTTCCATTGAGGAATTGAGTGCTTGGTGGGTAATTGCTGTAATTATTGGTGTTATTAGCAGGGTACGGAGGGGCGGTAGTTCCGCTAGTTCCAGACTGCGTAACCTGATAAATAAAGATGTTGCTAAAAATAAACTGACCAGAAGTGTAGGCAGTTGAAGCTACCCATGCGGTAGGATTTGATGGCGTTACACCACCAATGGTTGCTGTGGGTGCGACTTGACATGGCGTTTGCGTAATAACAATTTCACGCAAACATCCAGTATCTCTGACAGCTCTTTCTCTGGCAGAGTTAATATAATCGGTTAACTGCGAATCGCTATAGAAATTCCCGTTAGCATCATGCAGTAACCTACGGACTTCCGTAATGTACGAATTAAGCGTTGCCATTTATTGACCATAACTCATGCTACCGCTTGAAGGACTTTTCCCCCGCCCTTCCTAGAGGTTGGGAGGGGTACTCTTTCCACCAACGGGGATAACGATTGGTTCTTGCTTGGGGGTTGGGTAGAAATCTCCCACTGGGATAAAAGCTCCATGCCTTTTTCCAAGTCATTTTGAGAGATGATCCATCCTAACCTTGCCAAATAAGGCTCTTTGTTGTCATCTCCATAACCAAAAATGTGACGAGCTACTTCTTGTGGAATCTCTACAGTTTCATCTTTAGGGAAACTATAGAACACTCCCGCAAAGCCATCTTTTAGCTTTTTGTCAGAACGATTGGTTACGAAGATATTTGACATTTAGAAACTCACGACATCGCCAAATACAGCAATGGTTGCAGTGTTAGCGACATTACCGCTACCAGTGTTCACATTGACATATAGAGCTTGGGTTGTAAAACCAGTAATAGCAGAACTGCTGTTATACGGACTAGCAATTGTAAGGTCTTGGTAAATACCAGCGCCTGTCAAATTGGTTAGCGTTGTATTTGCTACTACAGCGTTAGAAATGTTGCCGTCAGAGCTAGTAGTTACAGAAATAACCACATTTGAGATATTCCCAATTGGATTATTTACAGTAATTCTACGAACAATAACGCCACCAGATCCAACGGTTGCATTAGCATTAGTTAAGCCACCACCTAACAACGGCAGGGTAATACCAGTAACGGTAGCGTTTCCTGTCGTGTTAAATGCTGTAGCTTGCTTAACAGCAATACGACCATTCCCGAATGAATCAAGGTAAAACTGTGATACTGAATCAGGATTAGCCATTTATCGCCCCTTAACTGTTAAAAGTGCCAGATACAGGAGAACCACCATTTACAGTCACTAATTGCACTGTAGCGTTAGTAGTTGCCAATAACTGCACGTTCACACCGTCAGAAATTACCATGCCACCTGAGTTAATCGGATACACATTTGACCATGTAGCCACATTAGAAGTAGAGTTGTAACTGGTAACAGTCTGAATGACCACATTGGTTGCGCCAACTACTAGATAAGTTCCAGCAGGTACGACATTTCCAAGGGTGGTTGCAGCGATGTTTGAAGCGTTTTGAAAATACGAACTTGGCGTATTTGCATAAGTACCTGCAATGAGGATTTTATTTAAA
>Ga0208621_1000457_pt1 | contig 9912 bp, 9 predicted proteins | sample CryBogCBH26May08_FD_184617 | JGI IMG/M metagenome (GOLD analysis project Ga0208621, IMG submission 184617) | Freshwater microbial communities from Crystal Bog, Wisconsin, USA - CBH26May08 (SPAdes) (version 2) | ecosystem: Environmental > Aquatic > Freshwater > Lake | place: Crystal Bog, Wisconsin... | reverse complement strand
TGGACTTGTTTAACAAGCCAGAAGACATCTCGGTGATGAACCCCTATGGCCAAGTTCCAATCTTGGTTGAGCGCGACTTAATTTTGTATGAGTCAAACATCATCAATGAATATATTGATGAGCGTTTTCCTCATCCACAGTTAATGCCACCTGATCCAGTTGCACGCGCTCGCGCTCGCCTCTTTCTCTTTAATTTTGAGAAAGAGTTGTTTGTTCACGTTTCTGCATTAGAGAATGAAAAAGGTAAAGCTGCTGAGAAGACTCATGAAAAGGCTCGTTTAGCTATTCGTGATCGCCTAACTCAACTCGCACCCATTTTTGTGAAGAACAAATACATGCTGGGCGAAGAGTTCTCAATGTTGGACGTAGCCATTGCTCCATTGTTATGGCGCCTTGAGCATTACGGCATTGATCTCTCACGCAATGCGGCACCCTTGCTGAAGTATGCAGAGCGTATTTTTAGCAGACCTGCCTACATTGAGGCTTTGACGCCTTCAGAAAAGGTAATGCGCCGCTAAGCGGTTCATTATCCAGGCAACATGATTTCAAGTATGTCTGACGTTCCAAGCAATAAACCCTACCTAATCCGAGCGCTACATCAGTGGTGCTCGGATAATGGTTTTACGCCTTTCATGGCCGTATTTGTAGACTCAACAGTTGAAGTTCCAACCGAGTTTGTTAAGAATGACGAAATCGTTCTGAATTTATCTATAGAGGCTTGTCATCAACTCCAGATCGAGAATGACTACATTAGTTTTCAGGCGAGATTTGGCGGCGTGCCTAGAAAAATATTAGTTCCGGTTACGCATGTTCTGGCAATTTACGCTAGGGAAAATGGACAAGGTATGTCCTTCCCATTTGACTCAAGTGAGATTAAGGATTTAAAACCTCAAAAGGTTGAGGCTTCAGAAATCAAGAGCGCAAAGCCATCTTTCTTAAAGATTGTGAAATAGGTTAAAATGTTCATGTTGCCCCTTTAGCTCATCTGGTAGAGCAACTGATTTGTAATCAGTAGGTGGTCTGTTCGAGTCGGACAAGGGGCACCAAATCTATATCTCATATTCCAACGTTACTCAACTTCATAATAGTCCCTATAAAGCTCAGATCCACATCCAGAGCATTTAAACGATTTATAGTTCGACTCTCCTTTGAAGGAGTTATTGATGACTCCAAATTTAACCTCTAGGGGAAGTGCCATCTCCAAAAGTGGCATATGCCTATTATTTCCGCAATAATCACAAATTGGTTGATTAAATCCCTGTGAATGTAATCGGGAATACGCTTCTTTACTAGGTTTTTCTGAAAGCCAAGCATTCCAAAAGACTATCTTAGTTTTTATTTTGCGAAGTTCTAGCCAATTTTTTATGGGTAATGCAAAAAGCAGAAAAAGGACCCCTATAAGCATAAGAGCTGTCATTAGCATGGTATCTTTATCAAGCGCCATAATTTAAATTAAGCAGACTAACATTTCCCATAAAAAATAGTTGCAAGTAGTCGAACATACTATCAATAAAACTCAATTAAAGCTAGCCTAAGAAAGGCCTCGCAGACCCAATAGTGAAGTACTAATTTTTCTGTAAAAAGTTGATAATTATGACCCCGCAAGTTGCATTTCTCCTAAATCAATCTACGCAATATATAAATGGTGGCAAGTATGAATCTGCGCTGCTTATATTGAACCAGGCACTTAGAGTTGAGCCCAATAGCTCTGAAGTTTTACGTCTTTTGGGAATAGTACAAGCCCAAAAAAGGGATTATCAAAAGGCTTTGAGCTATCTTGATAAAGCACTCAAATTTTCACCAAGAAATGGAATCATACATAGTAATCGAGGTAATGTGTTGCAGGAATTGAAGTGTTTTGATGAGGCATTGAATTGTTACGATAGGGCAATTGCCCTTGATCCTAATTATGCAGAAGCATACAGTAATCGAGGTAATGTGTTGCAGGAATTGAAGCGTTTTGATGAGGCATTGAATTGTTACGATAGGGCAATTGCCCTTGATCCTAATTATGCAGAAGCATACAGTAATCGAGGTAATGTGTTGCAGGAATTGAAGCGCTTTGATGAGGCATTGTCCGATTTTAATCGTTGCGCTATGATTCGCCCGAATTACGTAGAGACTTATATAAACCAAGGAAATACACTTTATAAATTGGGATATCTTGAAGGGGCCGTTGCTAAATATAAGACGGCACTGAATTTGAAGTCTACTAATTTGGAGGTATGGCTAAACTGTGGCATTTGTCTGGCTCAATTAAAGGATTATCAAGAGGCAGCCTTTTTTTTTGAGACAGCGCTAAAAATAGATCCAAATTTTGCGGGTGCTTGGTCAAATCTAGGCGCACTTTTCGAGGAGGTGGGAAATGTGGAGGGCGCCATAGCGTGTTACCAGCAAGCGATGAAACTTAATCCGGATATTGAATTAGTACCCGAGAGCCTATTGCTTCTAAAGGCAAAAATTTGCGACTGGAGTGGTTTTTCTGAAAATGTTCGCTTAGTAATGGATGCGGTAAATAGCGATAAAAATTCATCATTTAGCCCATTCCAGATTTTGATTTTTTCTGAATCAGAAAAAATAAATATGAGGGCAGCAGAACTATTTTCAAAAAGTAAATATAATCATGCAGCACATAAGTTTGAAATACCCCATGAATTCATTCAAAAAAAAATACGAGTGGGATATTACTCCGCAGACTTTTATAACCATGCTACTACACACCTGATAGCTGAATTTTTTGAGCTACATGATAGGTGTGCATTTCAGATAGTTGCATTTAACTTCGGGCCAAATACGGGGGATGAAAGTCAAAAGAGAATTATTGCTGCATTTGATGATTTTATTGACGTCAGTGGCATTACTGACGAGGAAGTCGCAAAATTATCCAGAGATATGGAGATAGATATTGCAGTTGATTTAAAAGGCTATACCAAAGGTTCGAGACCAGGAATATTTTCCTATAGAGCAGCGCCAATCCAGATTAATTATCTTGGGTACCCAGGCGGAATGGGGTCAATGAGCATTGACTACATCATTGCCGATGAAATAGTAATTCCAGAGCCTAATAAAAATTATTTTGTAGAAAAAATAATTTATCTGCCAAATAGCTATCAAGTAAATGACTCAAAGCGACACATAACCAAAGACAATCGATCAAAATTAGAACACGGGCTACCTGAGAACGGCTTCGTGTTTTGCTGCTTCAATAATAATTATAAAATAACGCCAGCTATGTTGGATATTTGGGCAAGAATTCTCAATAAAGTGGAAGGCAGCGTACTTTGGCTTTTAAGCGACAGTGAAAAAGCTAAAGAAAACCTTATAAATGAGGGACTCGCAAGAGGAATTGCAGAGGGACGATTGATCTTTGCAGAACGGGTAGGACACTCAGATCATCTAGCCCGACAACGTTATGCCGATTTATTTATTGATACTTATCCCTGCAACGCACACACTACAGCTAGTGATGCCCTGTGGATTGGATTACCCGTTCTCACCATGATTGGAAAAACTTTTGCTGGGAGGGTTGCAGCAAGTTTGCTGCACGCAACAGAGTTGCAAGACTTAATATCAGAGTCTCCGGCGGAGTATGAAAATTGTGCAGTTGAACTGGCAATGAATCAAATAAGACTACGAGAAATTAAAAGAAAATTGGTTAATGCACGCGAAAATTTACCATTATTTAACATTCAACAAACCACTAGGCATATTGAGTTGGCATATAAGAATATCTATCATAGAAATCAGTCGGGACTTCCCCCAGACCATCTCTACGTTAAAAATATTAGCGATTAAGTAGGCGTTATAAATGATTTCGGAAGATAGCTTTTCGGTGCGGCTAAAAAAGCGTTACCCTTATGCTACAAATTTAAGCTGATATTTTAAGTATGGGGGTTTAATAAAATGGGATTTCTAATGAAATTTAATGTGTGTCTTATGCAACCGATGGGCTATATACATTCTTTAGCATTGCTTGAGGCTGCAGAGTACTGCGTTAATAAATTGAGAACTAATGGACATGAAGTTATATTGACCAAAAATAGACTAATTTATGATGGCGTAAATGTGATTTTTGGGGCTCATATAAATCCTGAGGCTCACCAAAATCTTCCTAGTAAGACAGTTATTTTTAATACAGAGCAATTAACAGCGGAAAGTAATTGGCTGGTTGACGGGTATAGGAAATTATTGTCGAATAATTATGTGTGGGATTACTCCGTTATTAATTATGAACAAATACCTCATTCCAATAAAGCGCTGATATATTTTTCATATGATGCAGGGCTGAAAAGAATTCCCAAAAGCATAAATAAAACCTGGGATTTAGTATTTTATGGAAGCATGAGCGATAGGAGAAATAAAATTCTAGAAGCCTTGTCCTCCAAAGGTTTAAAAGTTAAAACTATTTTTGGTTTATATGGCAGAGAGAGGGATGAGGTAATAGGGCAGGCAAAAGCCGTACTAAATCTCCATTTTTATGAGAGCCAAGTACTTCAGCAAATACGTATTTTTTATCCCTTAATTAATCACATTCCAGTAATTTCTGAAAATTACTCCTTGCACTCTGCACCAGCAGAATATGGGGAATGTATATTCACTCCCGGTGATCAGCCGTTTGTAGATTTTGTTGTTAATCTCATGAAGGATCGAGCTGCTTTGGATATGGAGTCTGAAATTAAATCGGCAAGATTCGAGGCTATTGAGCGGGCGCATGATTTTAAAGTGGCACTTAAAAATACGATTGAATATTTTCAGGGCCCTAAATTTCAAGAAGGAAATTTATTGGAATTCACAAGGATAAATCTTGGAAGTGGTAAAGATTATAGACAGGGATATTTAAATATTGATGTGAGAGATGGCGTGGTTCCAGACGTGCTTATTGATTTGAGTGCTCCATTAAATTTCCCAATTGAATGTAAATCTACTCTATACGGAACGGTTTTGTTGGAGGAGGGTCATTTTGAGGAAATTATCGCCAATGATGTTCTTGAGCATGTTTCAAATTTGGAGGGTTTGATGGGTGCTTGCTTAAAATTACTCAAAGTAGGCGGTCAATTCGTTATCAATGTCCCCTATGATCTTTCAATTGGAGCATGGCAAGACCCCACACATATTAGGGCATTTAATCAAAATTCTTGGCTATATTACACAGATTGGTTTTGGTATCTAGGCTGGTTTAAGCACCGTTTTGAATTGGTGGAGCTATCATTTAATCCTTCACAATCTGGCTTTGATCTTATTAACAAGCATACTGCGCAAGAGGTAGTTCTCAGTACGCCAAGGGCTATCGACTCAATGAAGGTGATTCTTATAAAGAGCGAGACAACAGCCGAAGAGCGTACATTGGCGCGCTCCTATAATAATGACTTGTTATTTTGAAGGTTAGGTGGTTCGAGCATGAAAATAATTGATGCGTTTACTTTTTTTAATGAGGTAGATTTGCTGAAAATTAGACTCGAGCTACTGTATCCTCAGGTGGATCGGTTTCTTATATGCGAATCAAATTTGACTCATTCTGGGCATGAAAAAAAATATAATTATTTAATTCACGAGAAAGAATTTGAAAAATGGAAAGACAAGATTACCTATATTCAGTTTGAGCAAGAAATTAAAAATTTTGATTTCTCTACAAAGGATACCGAATACAATCCAGATTCTGCAGCATGGAAGATAGAGAATGGGCAGCGTAATTTCTTAGCTACTGCCTTAAAAAATTATGCACCTGATGATTTGGCGATTATTTCAGATGTAGATGAAATATGGAATCCTTCTTTAGCACAATTTTTGAGGGATGGGAGAGTTCCCTATGAATGTGCGCGTCTTGAGATGCATCTTAATTATTACTATTTAAATTGTTGTGGCGTTGGAGTCTCTAATTCAAAGTGGTTTCACGCATATTTTGCAAGCGTTTCTTTAATAAATGATGGACTTGATCTTTCTCATGCAAGAACTTCTAAAGCTATGAAGTCCGTTGGAAATGCTGGCTGGCATTTTTCATATTTAGGCGGTGCTAAAAAAATATCAGAAAAAATTAATGCTACCGCTCATCAGGAAACCAATACTCCAGAAATTAATAATTTAGAGCATTTGCAAAGATGCATTACATTAGGGATTGACCACTTAAATAGGGCGGGGCATGAACTGGCATTCCATCCAGTTGAGTATTACCCTGTGCCACTTGCAAATTTGATGAGATGTAATCCACATTTGGTTAAAACTTCTTTACTTTAGACTGCTGGGGATTCTTTTAATCTTTGGAGGGGTACTAAAGCCGAAGTAGCCTACGGAGTCCTATTTTTGCTAGAGTCCTTTTAAGAAAACATCCTGAAATTTTTTCATAGTATCTTTGGGATTGAATTCCTCAACTAATTCTTTCCAGTCACGCTTAAAATCTGTTATTGAAAGTAACTTTTCCTTAACGTTCTCCCGATCATATAGTAGATCAGTTTTTTGGAGGAGATCTATGTGGTGGCGATCAATACCTCCATTGAATGCAAGAACGGGCTTATTTAAAAGGAGACATTCACAAATTGCGAGCCCAAAAGACTCCCCTTGCTGACGAGCATGAACAAAACCATCGCAGGTATTTATAAAGTCTGATTTTTGTTGCGGATCCACAACAGCATTGATATATTTAATATTCGGGTGACTTATGAATGGTTTTGTATTTAAGAATAAAAATACAAATTTATTGTTGGCTTTGACTATTTCGATTATTGCCTCTTTGACGAAAGGTATATCAAAAGTTGTAAGTCCCCCAAGCCTACCAATTACAACTTGTTCGGGTTTAATATTTAAAAAACTACGATAATTTTTTTTAGGTTCGGGTAGTGTAACGATATGCGGAACATAAGGAAGCAAGGAATCAGACATTTTGCAAGATAACCATTTTGAAATATATGCATAAACATCCCCATGAGGTTCATTATACTGAAAGACTGCGTGTACTCCACTTCTAACGCTTTTAGGGGTTGGTTCATTATTGCCGGCCCTTAAAAAATATGCGAAGTCAATGTCAGATAGTGATCTATCAATTTCAATAAACTTATATGGACGCAGTTCAAAATATTTTTTTAAGTAATTAAGAGCATCGAATTCAGTTTTTCCATCTTCAATGTTCATGATATCTGAGTTATAACCGATGACACTTTCATTCCCCAGAATTTCCTGATTATATTTAGCATAATCAGCTATGGCTACAGTGGTACCTCGGAAATTAATTTGATTTGTATGGAAAAGTATTTTCATAAGATTTAATGTAATGTAATTGGCAAATATATATGTTGATTTTATAGCGTAAAATGATAATTTTTTAAATAGCTTATATTCATTTAGAAAATATAATGTCACGCTGTTTATAGCATTGCACGCTTACGCTTTAAAAGGCCGTTGTTAATGAAGTATTACCTCATACATGGAATGGATAGGAAACGCAGAATATTTATGCAGGCTCAATTACGCCATTCTGAAATTCCTGCAGGTGATGTAACTTGGATTAACCATCCCAATAAAGATGATGTTCTGCCTGTAGATATTTCTAATAATCCGGGCTTGACGATTGGGCAGGTTGCAATAACTTACAAGCATTACTTGGCACTTAAGGATATCGTTGAGAAAAAATTACCTGAAGCCGTTATCATGGAGGACAACATAGAGTTTTTATCAAGTGTCCCCGTAAGGCTATCTCAATATTTGACTCAACTTCCAGAAAGTTGGGATTGTGTTTTTGACAGTGATTTTTTTGGGTGGCACTATACCTAGGGCCCAATTGAATCCGGTAAGTTTGTTTATAAAAAATCGAATGAAAAAACTGAACAATGTAATGGTGCAAGTAAGGGCGCCCATTTTTTAATGGTTAGTGCCAAAGGAGCCAAATTATTGTTGGATAACTTCCTGCCTTTTAGTGATGTTTCTGATCACTATTATAATTATCTTGCTAAGGAGCTGAATTTGAATTGCTATTGGACTGAGCCAGCAAATGTTCATAAAATTCAACGCCAATCCACTTGGCTATAGCGGAGACGTCTAACTATGACTAGAGGAATAATTTCAATTTACTGGGGCGACGAGTCTAAGCTGCCTATTGAGCGCCTAAAGGCATCTGTTAAGAAGTTTTATCCTAAACTTCCTCATGAAATTATCAAAGTTGATGCTCCTAGCGGAGACCCAAGCAGTCTCAATCAAAAGGCAAAAATGCTTGATCTTTCCCCATTTGATGAAACTCTATTTTTGGATCTAGACGCGGTGGTATTGGATAATCTTGATTTTGGATTTCAGAAGGCCGCTACTTTTGGTATGGCAATTGCGATTTGTGAGGCCCCTTGGGGTAAGCGTTATCCAAAAATCTTTACTGGCGATGAAATTGAATACAACACAGGCGTTATTTTCTTTACAAAGAAGGCCAAGCCCGTGTTTGATAAATGGAAAGAATTGGCTAAAACGGTAGATTCCGCAATTATTGCCGTTGGAGATCAAGGTATTTATACGATGCCGGCAAACGATCAGGGTTCCTTTGCTTTGGCAATTGAGCAAACAGGTTTTAATCCATTCGTTTTACCATTGAATTGGAATTTTAGGCCAATGTGGCATCGTAGTTTCTTTGGCCCTATAAAAATTTGGCATGATTACTCTGACCCACCACCGTTCTTTGACGAGTTAAATACGTACTACTCAAATAAAGATTCAGTTATTCAATATCACCAGGGTTAATTTATTCTTGATGAGTAATTTACAAATCATAAGTGCACCAGATTCTTTAAATGCTGCATTAGAGACATGGTTTATTCAAAATGAGCTTTTTGGTGGTTCGCCTTATAGTCTTGGCATCAATCCATCTGAATTAGGCAATGCTACCATTGTGTATTTAGAGTTAAATCAAATTAATGTCGACCTTATTCGTTACATTAAATCTCTAGGTAATAAAGTAGTTCTTTACCACATGGGCGGGGAGAGGCTTGATAAAGATATCTCTGCGTATTCGGAATGTGACTTAGTTGTTCGTAATTACTTTTTCCCAAGCATTATTAGCAGCGCCGATTCTGGTGGCAAAGTGTTATGGGCTCCCAATGGCTTTAGAACTGGTGTTGGTCCAAGAGAAAAATCTGTCCTCAAAAAATCTTTGAACCGTCAATGCTTGTCTGCATTCTTGGGCTGGATAAATAATGCAGCATCTTACAATAACGAGCGTGCTAGCTTTTCTGGTCCCGCTGCCGCTTGTGGTGAGAACTTATATGTCATGCCTTCCAATGGTTTTGCTGGAGGTTATAACGTTGGTTTATATTCGGCAATTATGGAGGATAGTATTTTTGCCCCTTGCCCTTCTGGAAATAACCCTGAAACAATCCGCCTTTATGATGCCTTGGAATTGGGCTGCATCCCCATTTCACTTCCCCACGAATTTCTGCTTTCCAAGGATGCGCTAGCATCTATTGGCCCAGTCCCATTTCCAATTCTTGGCTCTTGGGATGAATTACCCCCATTTTTGGAGAGCATGAAGTCTAAAGCTTTATCGAGCCCAGAAGAGATTTTGGAGCTTCAGCAACGCTGCATTAACTGGTGGTTCGATTTTAAGATTGCAATGCAGAAAAAAATTTCTAATCGAATTGGGGCCTTGTAAGTCTATTTACATAGATTTACATTTTTTGTTTCTGGAAGATACAGTAGGGCTATAACTCCAGCCGATCCAAGAAAGATCGTTGGGTACCAAAGCCCAGCAAGTGACCCTCCCCATAATTGATTTAAAAAAGTGACAATCAAAGGAAGTAGTCCACCAATCCAGCCAGCAGCAAGATTATGGGGAAGTGTTGCAGCACTATTTCTATTCTTTGCTGGAAAGAGTTCTGTAAGAAAAGCAGTTTGTGGTCCAACGACTAGAGCAAGCGCTAGTGATAGTGCAATCAAAATCAATGCGAT
>Ga0208621_1000456_pt1 | contig 9924 bp, 5 predicted proteins | sample CryBogCBH26May08_FD_184617 | JGI IMG/M metagenome (GOLD analysis project Ga0208621, IMG submission 184617) | Freshwater microbial communities from Crystal Bog, Wisconsin, USA - CBH26May08 (SPAdes) (version 2) | ecosystem: Environmental > Aquatic > Freshwater > Lake | place: Crystal Bog, Wisconsin... | reverse complement strand
ACGTATATTTTCCATGTCACAAATTTATTAGATTTGTAGAAACTAAAGTCTTGCACTAAAGTGCATAGCTTTAGCTAACGTATTGTGACCAGTAAATGCATTTCCAGTTGATGCATTTGTTGTGTTTGCAGTTTTGGTAATAACAATATTTCTGGAGGCCAATGCCCTTACATAACTTAAACCACTACTTATAGGACTTACACTTGCATTGGTACCCGATATTTGCGCAGAAATTGCAGGGGTATAACCGTTAGCTGTAGTTCCTGTGGTATATACCAAAGCAATTTGTAATTGTCCAGTACTACCTGCTGCTATAGGATTAACCATTGTGATAGTTACAACACTCCCAACAATCCCAACAGAAGCTACCTGACTTTTATCGAATGAAACACCTGCCACTCCACCAGAAACGGTCATATTTGTTGGTAAGCTCATTACAATTTTTACATTCTGTCCATTATCAGTCAAACTGGAAATACTATAATTGAGCGTGTATGTAAAACTTACACCTGTATTTACAGAGTCGGCACTTACCGATCCGCTCAATGCAAGATCTACTGATGCTGTTGCTTTATTGTTAAAACCTAACAATAAAACTATCAATGCAAATAATTTACCCATAATCTTGAATGAGAAATTACTAGTTGAATACTTTTCATGTAATTTTTTTTTCATGATATTTAATTTTTTAACTACTACACCAAAAAGGAAAGCGTTATATTGAAAAGAAACGTTTTATATCGACATATATTGTCGGATCTGCTGTCTAGGATTTTCGTTTTTTCTCAGAATAATTATTTCTTTTCTTGATTCATTGGCATGTATGTTGGTAATTGGAATTTTATAGTACAAATGTCCATCTTAATAATTCATTCACCAATAGCAAAACCTACCAAAATATTGTAACAAAGCAATTTAAAACTGTCAGATTAATAATACATTGTTTTTAATAAATTGATATTTTAAATCGACTTTTAATATTACTACTTCCTCCATTTTGCTTGTTTCTTTACCTTAAAAACTAAAATTTCACTATAGCAACATTATCTTTCTTTATATTATAATTTATTATTTTTACAACTTACTATTATAATATGAGCATCGTTAGTAAAGAGAAAGTTTATTTACAACCATTGCAACACCCTTCTTTTATTTTATCTAAATTGGAAGTATCAATAGTTAGGCTCGATTTAATTCATCCTACTATCAGTGGCAATAAATGGTTTAAATTATCAGGGTACATGGACGATGCTACTAAAAAGGGGTGTCATTCTTTTGCAACTTTTGGTGGCGCTTATTCTAACCACATCCTGGCAACAGCTGCTCATTGCAATCAAAATGGATATAAGTGTATTGGATTTATCAGCGGTGAAAAACCTACTATTTTATCGCATACTCTAAAAGAAGCACAAGACCTAGGGATGCAACTTAAATTCCTTACCAGAAGTGATTACAACAATAGGGATATAGCCGAATTTAAATCTAAATATGCAGACTACTATTTTATTAATGAAGGTGGCTATGGTGCTTTAGGAATTACTGGTATAAAAGAAATTTTTGATTGGATACCTTCAAATACTGACTATATAGTAGCATCATGTGGTACAGGAACCACTCTGGCTGGATTCATTAATGCAGCACTACCCCATCAGCATATTATCGGAATAAATGTTTTAAAAGGCTATGAGGCTATTGATAAAGATATTATTCAATTGTTGCCGGAAGGTATCACATCAAATAATTGGGCCATATTCAACAACTATCATTTTGGGGGATATGCCAAGAAGAACGATCTGCTTATTGCATTTATGAATGAACTATGGCAGAAGAACTCTTTACCTACAGATTTTGTATATGAATCAAAAATGATGTATGGCCTTATTCACCTTGCAGAACAACGTTATTTTCCTAAAAACAGTAAAATTGTAGCTATACATGGGGGAGGACTACAAGGAAATTTATCCTTACCCAAAGGAACACTCAATTTCTAACCCATTATATTCGATTTATTAAACTATTTATTGTTTCTCTGCCCAAGCATCCATCTTTTTTTCAATAGTTTCCAATGGCAGACATCCATCTTTTAGAAGTTCATCATGAAAGTTGCTTAAAGAAAATTTATTACCTAGTTTGGCATGATACTTTTCTCTTAATTCTCTCAGTTTTAAAGCACCAATTTTATAGCTTAATGCTTGTGCTGGAATAGCCATGTATCGCTCTATTGCTGCAGTAGCTTCTTCGATAGTTGTAGCCTGATTGTCCATCATATAAGCAATTGCCTGTTCACGTGTCATCGCACCTGTATGCAAAGACACATCTACCACCAACCTAACGGCTCTTAGCATTTCATCGCCCAATGCACCCATATACTGATAAGGGTTAGTATATAATCCAAGTTCTTTTCCCAAACTTTCGCAATACAATGCCCACCCTTCGCCATATGCTCCATACCAGCAAAATCGGCGGAACTTAGGTAGCTTATCATTCTCCTGTTGTAAAGAAACCTGATAATGATGGCCCGGAATAGCCTCGTGCAGAAATAAACTTTCCATACCGCTAGTTATATTAAATTTAGTAGCATCGATAATTGGGATGTAGAATATACCGGGTCTGCTACCATCGGCACTACCCTGATTGTATTCTGCACTACCACTAGCTGCACGAAAAGCTTCAGTTTGTCTAATCTCGAACTTTGTTTTAGGTGTTACTCCAAACATCTTCTTTAAGTTTGGATCAATGGTTTTCTGGATATTTCTAAATGCATTTAGTATCTCTTCGGGCGTTTTATATGGCATAAGTTCTTTGTCTGTTTTCACAAACTCAAAAAATTCTTTTAAAGTACCCTTAAACCCTACAGCATGCTTGGTCTTTTCCATTTCTGAACGGATACGTTTTACTTCACTTAATCCGGTTTGATATATTTCTTCTGTCGTTTTATTGGTAGTGGTCCAATATTTTACCATATAATCATAGTATTCCTTTCCATTTGGTAAATCATTGATGCCTGAAGTTGGTCTTGCTTTTGGTAAATATTCATTGTAAAGAAAGTTGTACAATTTCTTATAAGCAGGTATAATGTAATTTTTAATGGACTCCTTGTAAGCCGCTGTAAGTCTTTTCTTATCCGTTTCATTAATGCTGGTAGGAAGTTTAGTAATGGGCGTATAAAACAAATGTTTTTCCACTGTATCATTCGCCATATCCTTCATTTGTGGTATCATTTTAACCACCAGCGATTTAGGCAGAACATACTTTGTATCTATTCCTTTTTTAAAATAGACTATTGCACTATCTGCCCAAACAGAAAAACCTTTCATACGCTGAATCCAGTTTTCGTAATCTTTCAGAGTTTTAAAAGGTTGTATACCGTCTCCACTAGCCATTTGACCAATAAATAAAGGGAGGCCTTCGAATTGATCGAAAACAAGATAGTTCTGATGAAATTTCAGTCCTTCTAAATTAATTTCCATTTCGCGTTTAAATACATCGAAACTTATTTTATCATTTTCATTCAGCTGTTCTCTATCATAATGATTAATGTATGCTAGATAGTTAGTATAGAATTCCTTTAGCTGAGCACGATATTGATCCGTAAAATCAGCATACAATTTATCATTAAATCTATTATCACCATTCTGTGTTGCTTCCAGAGGAAAAAGCTTCATTCTATCCTCATAATAATTATCAAAAAGAACAGCTAGTTCTTTGTTAGCAGCATTATGCTGATTTGTATTGTTTAAAATGCAGGAAGAAGTCATAATAGATGATAGTATTAATAGTATGAATACAGCTTTTTTCATGTTCTAATTATAAAAGTATTCGCAAATGTAAAAAAATATAGACCATTATATACTTGTTTTTTAGTAAGTATAAAAATGATTGTTTAAGATAAATACTAAACAAAATTGACTTTAATAACTAAAATATTTAAATTTTGTATTTGATATATTAAATCTTACTAGATTTGGGGTTAAGATATCAACTATACTAACTAGGGTAAGAAAGTAAAAGATCTATACATCCAAAGTAAACTACTGCAAAATGACTCAAAATATTTTACTACAGAAGCAATTAAAAAAGCTGAGTAAAATATTAGTGTACTTTGTACTTACTATTTCATTCATTATCTTTTTGGGACACTTATTTTCTCCCCAGATATTAAAAATAATCTGTTTTGGAAGTATCTCTATGGTTCCCCTTGCTTCGGTAGCATATATATTTACCTGTTTTGCTTATCTTATAGCTATTTCAGAAAAAAAAGGATTATTAAAATCTGTCATTCATCGCATACTTTGTATTGCCCTTATTATATTCGGTGCAATTGTAGTTTTCTCAATTCTATTCGGCTTATCCATACCATTTCTATCACAAGTGGTGAATAGAAACAGTTTTTTAATTCAGAAGCTCAAAATCCCCCCCGTTGCAACTTGTTTTTCTTTTTATGGCATTGCCATTTTATTATTAAATTATGAAACTAAAGGCAAAAATAATTTAGCCCAATACTTCGTTATTCCGCCCTTATTTCTTGGATTCTATCTTTTTCTTTCCTATTTATACAGCTCCAGCGCATTGGTGAGGGGAACTATTAGCTTACCTATCTCTATTTATTCTTCATTTTTCAATATTATTATTCCATTTGCAATATTCTTTACTTATCCTGACAAAGGATTTGCAGGAGAAATTACCAGGACAAAAACCGGTGGGAAAACTTTTTTCAATCTTTTACCAGGTATTGTTTTATTGCCAATAATTATCGGATTAATACATATAAATTATTTCCCAACACCGCTTGGTTTAGGCTTAATTATTTTAATATTCATTGCATTCGGCTTTCTGGTTATTTATTATAACTTAAGTATATTAAATAATGATTTACAGGAAAGATTGCGAGTACAGAGTGATTTAAAAAACAGCTTAACAGATGTTTCTCATTTAACCGAGTTAATTGAAAGATCAACCGATGCAATTATTATAATTGACGAAAATTATATCATTAACAGATGGAATAAGGGTGCCGAGAAAATATATGGATATAGTGCCGCTGAAGTTTTAGGTAAAAATAAATATGAATTATTGGACTCGCCCTACATGAATTGGGAACAATTTCTACAAGGCGTTTCTATGTTATATAAATTGGGAGGAGAAAGAACCAGTACAAGATATCAACAAACTAAAAGTGGTAAAAGAATAACTATCCTGCAGTCCTCGGTATTATTAAAGGACGAAGAAGGAAATATAAAGGGCTATATTGGGGTAGGAAAAGACATTACCGAACTGGAAGAGAAAGAAGAAAAACTTGCTATTTTAAATGCAGAACTAAATACCTTAATCAATGCAAAAACAGCTGAATTAAATAGTGTATACGAGCGAATTTCCGATGCGGTAATTGTATTAGATACCAATTGGTGCTATACATACTACAATAAGATGGCATTTAAAATTACCCAACAAACTGCACAAATTCAAAACAACCTGATAGGAATGAATATTTGGACAACATTCCCTTTTATTGTAGGAACTGCTTTATATGATGCCTATCATGAATCGATGAAAGAACAAGTTTCGAAACGTATTGAATATTACTACACAGAATTTGATATGTGGACCGAACAAACCATTTATCCTACCCTAGATGGAATTTCTGTTTTCTTAAGAGATATTACAGAAAAGAAACTAGCAGAAATAAAACAAAAAGATGCAGAAGAGAAATATAAAACAATTGTAGAAACATCGCAGGAAGGGATATTAATAAGGGATACAAACGGTATAATTACCTATGTAAACGACTATTTAGTAAGAATGCTAAAAGAGAGCCGAGAATATTTAATTGGATTGCCTTTGCTTAATCTTTTTTCGGATGAGAACTTAAGAATCATGCAAACAAATATGGAAAGAAGAAATCGAGGTTTTTCCGACACCTACGATTTATCTTTACCACTAAGAGATGGGAGTTTTATCACCGTTTACATAAAAAGTACGCCCTATTTAGAAAAAGGCGTTTTTGCTGGTAGTTTAAGTACTATCACCGACATTACCGACATTAAGAAAAAAGAACTTGAACTAAAACAATTATCCGAAGACCTTAGATCATTATCTTTTTACTTACAAAATATAAGAGAAGAAGAAAGAAAGAAAATAGCGCAGGAAATACATGATGAACTAGGACAGAACCTAGCTATTCTTAAGATGGATGTATCCTGGATAGGTAAACATATTGATGTAAATAACAAAGAGTTATCTGAGCGACTAGAACAGTTTAAAAAAATCACCGACGACACAGTACAAACCAGCAGAAGATTATACAATTATTTATACCCTCAAATGCTGGACGATATTGGACTTGTAAGAACTATTCAATGGCATGCAAATAGCTACATAATACCAGGTAATATTCATTTTGTTTTCAATACAGCTTTGTCCGATGAAGTATTACCACAGTATCATACAATTTGTTTAGTATTATACAGAATTTACCAGGAATGTACGACCAATATTATCCGATACGCAAAGGCTACAACTATCACTATTGACCTTTATTATGCTGATGATAGATTAATTATGTCTGTTCAAGATGATGGTGTTGGATTTGAAATAGATAAGGTAGATACAAAACTTCATCATGGACTTTTGGGGATGAGAGAAAGAGTTTATTCTCTAAATGGTTCTATTATTATTGATACAGGAATTAATAAAGGCACAAAAGTTACCGTCTCTATCCCTGTTCCTGTTATTGTAGAGCAGGAGTTTACCAGTTTAAAGTAATACATTAAGCAGTCAATATCTTGTTCAGTTTATATAACAGATTGAGGGAAAAGAAGACTGTTCTCCAATTTTCAGGTTTTAAAAATATCAATATTTTAAAATCTTTATTGTGTAGTTATTAACCCAAATTACGCAATAGAATTCTATTACCGTTTTCAAATACTTCAATCACAAGCGTTTGCTTGATTTTTTGTTATTACTATCGTTCACTATGATTGCAAACAAAAAATCTGCACAAACACCCGTCTTTATTGTATTGGTAACCTTCATAACGAACTATATTGCGTAATCTGGGATTAATAAAATCAAGTAACAAAGTGTACTTTAAATGATTATTTATTATATGTTTATTACATCCATTTTAATCACCATACGAGAAGCATTATTAATGATTCAACATAGAATAATTGACTAATTTTAGGTTAACTATCTATGTATTCCATATAATAAGAAGATGCTGTCTCAAAAGTAAATTAAGCCTTTGAGAATAGCTTAAACGACAATCATTCTCCATCAGAGATACGAATAAGAAGAGGCTGCCTCATACTTTTGAGACAGCCTCTTCTTATTGTTAATAAACTCAAAGAAATATTATCTTAAGAAAAGCATTTCTCTGTACTTAGGTAAAGTCCATAAATCATCGTCTACTAGATTTTCTAATTTATCTACATTATATCTGATAATATCGAAGAAATTATCCTTAATAGCATTGTAAGAAATAGCTTTATCTCTGGAATGTTCAATAGCATTTGCTACTTTTCTAGCTTCAACCAACTCATCTACTTTCTTACAGATAACTTGAATATGTTCGCTAATTTGAGTAACAATAGTTAATTGACTATCGTAAGATGAAGCAGGTAATTCTGCAGCCTTTAAACCTGCAATATTGGTTAATAAATCGTTTTGATATTTAACCGCAGCAGGAATGATATGATTCAATGCTAAATCGCCAATAATTCTTGCTTCAATCTGTACTTTCTTGATATACTTTTCCAGTTCAATTTCATGTCTAGCTTCAAGCTCTGGTTGAGTATAAACATTGTTGCTTGTAAATAAAGCCTTCGCCTTATCTGTCACCATTGCATCGAGCGCTAAAGGAGTAGTAGGAATATTTTGTAATCCTCTTTTAGCAGCTTCTTGATGCCATGCATCGCTATAACCATCCCCTTCGAATAATACACTTTTGCTTTCTACAATATAGCGTTGTATAACCTGCATGATAGCGATATCTTTCTTCTCACCACCTTTAATCAGCTCTTCAACATCTACTTTAAATTTCTTTAACGTTTCTGCCATTATCACATTCAGCACAGTCATTGGGCTAGCACAGTTAGCAGCAGAACCTACCGCTCTGAACTCGAATTTATTACCAGTGAATGCAAATGGAGAAGTTCTGTTTCTATCGGTATTATCCAATAGTAATTCAGGAATAGAACGGTGAATATCTAGTTTAAGAATTGCTTCATCTTGTTCATCGAATTTAGCCCCTACTCTACTTTCAATATCTTCTAATACTTTAGTAAGATATTTACCGATGAATACAGAGATAATTGCAGGTGGAGCTTCGTTTGCACCAAGACGGTGATCGTTGCCCGCACTCGCTATAGAAGATCTTAAAACATCAGCATAATCATGTACCGCTTTGATAGTATTAACGAAGAACGTTAAGAACATCAGATTGGTTTTAGGCGTTTTTCCTGGCGATAATAAGTTTACACCAGTATCGGTAGCCATACTCCAGTTGTTGTGCTTACCATTACCGTTGATACCAGCAAATGGTTTTTCGTGCATCAACACTTTCAATCCATGACGACGGGAAACTCTTTCCATAATGTCCATCATCAAACTGTTGTGATCTACTGCAACACCCACTTCTTCGAAGATAGGGGCCACCTCGAACTGAGAAGGAGCTACCTCGTTATGACGGGTTTTTAATGGAATACCTAGTTTGTAACACTCTGTTTCAAAGTCGCGCATAAAAGCGTACACTCTCTCTGGAATTGAACCAAAGTAATGATCTTCCAGTTGTTGACCTTTAGCTGGAGAAGCACCAAATACTGTTCTACCGCATTGTACTAAATCCGGACGAGCATTAGCAAGACCTTCATCCACTAAGAAATATTCTTGTTCCCATCCTAAAGTAGGGGTAACACGGGTAATATTTCTGTCGAAATAATATGCAACATCAACTGCAGCGTTATTTAAAGCTTCTAAAGCCTTTAATAAAGGAGCTTTATAATCTAAAGATTCACCAGTATAAGAAATAAATATAGTAGGAATACAAAGTGTTTTACCTTGTCCGATTTCCATAATAAATGGTGGAGAAGATGGATCCCATGCGGTGTATCCTCTAGCTTCGAAAGTTGCCCTTAAGCCTCCACTAGGGAAAGAAGATGCATCGGGTTCTTGTTGTATCAACGCAGCACCATCAAATTCTTCCAATGCTGTACCATCACTTTTTAAAGTAAAAAAGCTATCATGTTTTTCTGCAGTAGTTCCTGTTAATGGTTGAAACCAGTGTGTATAGTGAGTAACCCCTTTTTCTTCAGCCCATGCTTTTATACCATTTGCAACCTGACCGGCAACAGCTCTGTCAATTTTCTTAGCTCCTTTAATGCTGGATACAAGGCTTTTGTAAGAATCGTCGGTGAGAAATTGTCTTGCTGTTTTTAAGGTAAATACGTTCTCCCCAAAAATTGCGGTAACTTTAGTAGCACCAACTTGTTTTAACTCAACGGCTTCCGCTGTTAAGTCGGTAATTGCTTTAAAACGTAATGACATAATATAATATTTTGTGCGAATATAATATTCGATATTCATAAACAAAAACATTTTCGCAAAATATTTTGTTTTTGTATGCGTTAACTAACAGATGTTATTATATTTAATATTTAATAATATGTTGCGTGTAAAACTTGTAAAATGAATCAAATGAAAAAATTGAAGTACTCAAAAGACCATCCACGTTATGAAAATTTTTAATTAACTAATCCATTCAATTATGCTTCAATAATCTTTCCCCATAAAGTGAAAAATTATTTTACCCCAACAATTGTGAAGGATTACTTTTGTGCCAAATTAATTTAACCATGCAAAAGGACACCGCAATATTCTCACTTATCAATCAGGAACTGGAAAGACAAAGAAGAGGATTGGAATTGA
>Ga0208621_1000449_pt1 | contig 10033 bp, 8 predicted proteins | sample CryBogCBH26May08_FD_184617 | JGI IMG/M metagenome (GOLD analysis project Ga0208621, IMG submission 184617) | Freshwater microbial communities from Crystal Bog, Wisconsin, USA - CBH26May08 (SPAdes) (version 2) | ecosystem: Environmental > Aquatic > Freshwater > Lake | place: Crystal Bog... | reverse complement strand
TATGGGGAAAATGAGACATCTGCGGGGAAGTACACTCTGCGGAGGAGGAAATTAGACTTATGCGGGGAAGGAAGATGTTCATACTTTGGAGAGACCGCAGAGTCCATTTTCCCCTTTTGAGTAGTTTTATTTTGTAGTTGTAGATGGGAAAATGAGACGTCTGCGGGGAAGTACACTCTGCGGAGGAGGAATGGTAGCCCCAATGCCGGTGGTAATTAATAATTATGAATTAAGAATTATGAATGGAATACAGCAATACAATGTGCTGAACCAATGGGGAACCTCTACTGAGATAAATACAGCTTACTTTAATGTGCAAAGGAGTACGGACGGTATAACTTTCTTTAATATTGGAAAAGTGATGGCGAAGGGTGCAAGTGGCTATAAGTATATAGATAATACAAACCTCACTGGGGTTGTTTATTATAGGTTGGAAATAGTGGATAAGAATGGTAGTAAAACCTATAGTGAAGTAAAAGAATTATCAATTATCAATTATCAATTATCAATTGCCCCCAACCCTGCAAAAGACTATATAACTGTTATTGGTAGTAATATAACAGGTAATTATTAGCGATGTGAGTGGCAGAATTCTATTAAAATCTACAGAAAAGAAAATAGATGTAAGAAGTTTGGTGAGTGGTACTTATATAGTACAAATTGAAACTAAAAGTGGAAATCATGTCACGGAAAAACTTATTAAGTTGCCTTAGTGGGGTTGACTTGTTGTTGGGGAGAGGTTTACAAGTTGGGGAGACCGCCAGAGTCCATTTTCCCCGCTAAAAGTTTTTAAGATATGAGATGTTATGGGGAAAATGAGACGTCTGCGGGGAAGTACACACTATATTGCGAACATTACCATAAGGACATCCCTACGGGCAATGTCATTAAGTTAAGGGGGTATTAAGGCCTTTCAGGCCTATTTTATGTCTTGTGACTTTATACAATGGGCGTAACCCATTGCTAATATATTACGCCATTTCATGGCTTTTTCAGGTACAGTTATCTTAACTTAATGACATTGCCCTACTGGATTTTGGCTTTATTATTAATATGATCTTTCTACCAAAAGGTTGTTCCTACGGAACTTTTTTACTTGTCTGACGATGCCTCTTTACTCGTCTGACGATGAGCGTCCATCGTCTGACGAGTGTGAGCATGACTGTAGTATGAGCGTGCGACAGGGATAGGAACGGCATCCTTTTTTTTGCTAACCCTTATCCCCTAAAGGGTGACTAAATACAGCAAAAAAAAGATACAGTGGATAGCCCGGCACGAAGTGGGCGCCATGAAACTAATTAGCTTATGTGATAATATGCTGATTTGCTAATTGAACAAACTCGATAAAGAAAAACTAAAAACTAAAAAAGGAAAAACTAAAGAATACAACTTTTATTCAATATTTTCTTTTGGTCTATTTTTGTGCACTTGATTACCTATATGAAACCAATCTATTTTATTTTAATGCTATTGCCATTGATGGGGATATCGCAGGAATATGTAAAACCGAATAGTTTTATAGTAAAGACTAACCTGTTTTCGCCTATTGATGCCTTCTCGTTTCCTACTATTAATATTTCGGCAGAAAAAAGGGTTGCCCGCAACTTTTCGCTGGCAGGAGAATTTGGGTATCAATTATATGGTTTTAGAAAAGTAGATACTTCCTTTGTTTCGCCCAATGGATTTAAAGCCAATTTGGAGTGTAGGTTTTATCATTTGTTTACCGATGACATACGGAAAATAAACACGCTTACAGGAGGGTATCTTGGCATTAATTTCTTTTACAGATCGAATGAAAACAATGTAGCGCTAAATTATTACCCCAATTATAATATAGGTGTAACTAAGGAAGACTGTATGTGGGCATCCCGCAATATATATGGCAGCAACATTGTGCTGGGGTATCAGGGAAGAATAACGCCCACTGTTTTTGTAGATGGTTATGTAGGCGTGGGCATTATGAACCGTACTAGTGTGAACCATAACCGGGAGTATAATAATGCTACTGATAGCCTTGTGCGACCTATAGATTTCAATATAGGGGAGCCTGCAGATAAGGCCTATCTGACAGAGAATAATGGATGGAAAGTGAGTGTAAGCATTGGCCTTAGAATAGGCATTAAAATAAAATAAGCTACTTTCGCCGCTCACCTGTTGTAAAAACAGCATAAAAATTATAGTATATGAGTACGAATCCATTTGGAAAGTTCATGGATAACAGCCCTAAGGGTGCTAAGAAAAAAGAAGCTATCCGCCAGGATAAAAAGAAGATGAAAAAAGAAGCCCGCGCCGAGGGTGACAGAAGAAGAAAAGAGTTGTACGAAAAGCGCATGGGCACTTATGTAAAACCTCCTGAAGAAGAGAAAGTAAAAAGAAGTTATGGTCCTCCTGTAAAGGGACCGGGTGGCAGAAAGAAACTCCATTTTGACAAGCATGATAAGGTAGGCAGAGAAGGCATCTCTATAGAAAAAAGAGCTGCTGCTAATGCTGCACAGGTAATGCCATTGAACAAATACCTTGCTCATTCGGGCGTGTGTGGAAGAAGGGAAGCTGCCGACATTATAAAGCTTGGCAACGTGATGGTAGACAATGTAGTGATAACCGAACCGGGCTTTAAAGTAACGGGAAAAGAGGTGGTGAAGTACCATGGCAAAACCTTGTTTAGTCAGAAGAACATGGTATACATTCTGCTAAACAAACCAAAAGATTTTATTACTACGGCTAAAGATCCTCAGGGAAGAAAGACCGTATTTGAATTAATAAAAGGCGCTACCCCAGAAAGAGTATTTTCTGTTGGTCGTCTGGATAGAAATACTACGGGAGTACTATTATTGACCAATGATGGAGAGCTTACGCAAAAGCTTACCCACCCATCGTTTGAGGTAAAGAAAATATACGAAGTAAAGCTGGATAAGCCATTGTTGAAAGCGGATGCAGAAGCAATATCGGCAGGTATTACGCTGGAAGATGGTCCGGTACATGTAGATAGTATTGGCTATGTGGATCCTAAGGACAAATCGGTAATTGGTATAGAAATTCATAGTGGCAGAAACCGTATTGTTCGTCGTATTTTTGAACATATGGGCTACGATGTAAAGGGACTGGATAGGGTAATGTTTGGTAACCTTACCAAAAAGAATGTAGAGAGAAGTCACTGGCGTTTTCTGAATGAGAAAGAAGTTCGTCTGTTGAAATTTATGAACCAGAGCTACGTAAGAAAAACGAAAGAGAAAAATGTTGACTAAGTACTTCGATATTCTGGAAGATAATCCACACTTTATTGCTATAAATAAACCTTCGGGCTTACTATCGATTCCGGATAGATTGGGCGTAGAAGATTCCTTGAAGAATCAGCTACAGGCTCATCTGGGAAAAGTGTTTGTAGTACACCGTTTAGATAAAGATACCAGTGGGGTAATCATCTTTGCAAAAACTGCTGAAGCACATAGAGAATTATCTATGTTGTTTGAAGGGCGTGATATAGAAAAATACTATGTAGGGCTGGTATATGGCAGCATGGAGCATGCTAAAGGCAGTGTGGAAGTTGCCATTATGGAAAACCCTATGAAGAGGGGTACGATGCTTACCCATGCTAAAGGAAAACCATCGCTTACGGACTACGAATTGCTGGAAAGCTATAAAGGTTATAGCTGGCTAAGATTTAGAATACATACCGGCAGAACGCATCAGATAAGGGTGCATATGCAGCATATACAGCATACCATAGTGTGCGACGAATTGTATGGCAATCCAGCACCTATTATGTTATCCTCTTTTAAGAAGAAATATAAGGCTTCCAAATACGAGGAAGAGAAACCCATGCTGGCAAGACTTGGATTACATTCCTACGAATTGAAATTTAGGTTTGGTGGTGTTGACTACCATCTGGAAGCACCTGTTCCTAAAGATATCAGAGCTTTGCTGACACAGCTTGGGAAAGCTTCTGGAGGAAAGAAGGGAGCGGCTTAAAAGTCTTTCATTCCACCACCACCATGTTCTCTCATTCCTCTAAAAGCACCTTTCATGAAAGATGGCATTTTACCATCTTTTTTGTCATTAAATCTTCTCAGATTATAGGTAAATGTCAATTGAACATAACGGGTGAGAGTATTGGTTCGACTATCGGTAATAGTATTGTTGCTAATGGTACGGCTAACGCTGGTATTCTGGTTCAGCAAATCGAATAAGTAAAGTCTTAATTCTCCTGCTTTATTCTTCAAAAATTGTTTAGCAATATAAGGGCTTAACAAGGGTACACTCGTATTGTAACCAGCGGTACGATTGCCGCTATAGGTATAATCAAATTGAGTAGCAAACATCCAGCCCGATTTGCTGAAGTAAGTAGCTTCAACTGAAAAAGTCTGGGTAATATAATTTGCATTCTGTGCAGGTTGTAAACTATAGTTCGCAATGTTGTAATTAGTTGTTGACTTAAAGTTTACATCAAATTTTTCACTCATATTAGTAGTCCAGCTTATAGATTCTCCCAAAGTTGTATTATGAGTAAAGTTGCTTGCACTATCTACCAGATTCTGACTCTGGCTATAAGATATGTTAGTAATAAAGTTCAGGTTGGATTTTGGTTTCTTAAGGGGAAATCCATAGTTAAAATAACCACTGACATTATAGGTTCCATTTAAGTTTACCGGTATAGTAACCTGTGAACCTTTCTTTACACCATTTCCTCTAAGATAGATTGTAGAATTTTGTATATCGTTTACAATAGTACTGGCATTGATAGAAGCAAATATGACTCTCTGCGTAGCCATATCAAATTTAGTATATAAAAATCGAAAACTATGGGTAAACTGTTGCTTCAATGCAGGATTACCACTATTGAAACTAATGGAATCATTAGTAGTAGTTACAGGTTGTAATTGTGATACAGAGGGTTGACCAGTTCTACCGGTATAAAAAATTCTAAGATTATTAGTTTTAGAGAAGTTATAAGTAAAATTTGCCGTAGGTGTAAAATTGGTATACTGTTGATGAATAGTTGAATCGGTAGTATGGTTTATACTATTTAATTCTCCTAGCTGAACGCCAGTACCAATATTAAAGTTGTACTTAGCATTCTGCAAACGGTAGCTTACAGTAAGTCTGTTTGAATGATACGTGTTTTCGAAATCATTACTATATGCAGAATCGAATATATGTTGCTGATTATACGTAAAACGTTGAGCTGTGTTTTTAGTGTAATTAAAATTATAGTTAATCTCCATCATCTGATTCTTTGCCAGTGGCTCTGTATATGAGAGTGTAGGACTAATGCTAAAACTAGTACTACCTGTAGTGATATTTTGAATAACAGATTCAGTATGATTGGGTGAAAAATAATCATTTATAGAATTATTATTTATTGTTCCATCGTTATTACTCTTCTGAATATTTAATGCCAGCGAAGTAGTACGAAAGTTCTTTTTAAACTTATGTTTTAGTGAAAGATCAATGCTACCATTATAACCTGTATTATTCTGAGTAGAACCATAATTTGTTTTATAAATTGAGTCTGCATTCGAATTTGTTAGATTACTTAATTGATTAGTGGTATAATTTGTTTTTTGAAAACTAATATTAGGTCTTAAAGTAAGAGCATTACTTGAGTCGAAATTTTCTTCGAGATTAAGGTTAATACGATGATTATAGTTCATCTTTATGTCTCTTTCCGACTGATTGTTAAAGTTACTGGAATCGGCAGTAATAATATTTTGAGTCAAACTATTCTGTAGTATACTGTTATGCTGTTGGTTGTAAAAATAACTACCCGAAAAGGTAGAATTATTCTTCCAGTCTTCACGCAAATTTGTTCCTCCACTCCAGGTTGTAGTTATTCCGCTTCCAGTGCTTCCACCTCCACGGCCACCTCTTCCACCACCAGTACCTAATATATCCTGATTACTAAAATTTTGTTTGTTTACATCATTTGCCTGCCCTAGAGCAGATACTTGATTAGTATTATTGAAGCGATGAAAGTTAAACATCCCATCATAGGTTTCATCGGTGCCAGCACCGGCAACTGCTTTACCAAAATATCCTTTTCTTTTATCCTTCTTAGTAGTAATATTGATGGTCTTTACTCTATTCCCGTCATCAAAACCAGTGAATTTACTCTGATCACTAAGATCATCAAATACCTGAATCTTGTCTATTACATCTGGAGGTAGGTTTTTAGTAGCCATTAATGGATCGTCGCCAAAAAATCTTTTACCATCTACCAATATTCTTTTTACCTGTTCGCCCTGTGCTTTTACGGTACCATCGGATGCTACTTCGACACCGGGTAACTTTTTTAATAAATCTTCAGCTACAGCATTTGGTTTGGTTTTAAAGCTCGATGCATTGAACTCTACCGTATCTTTTTTCATCACTATCGGGCTTTGTTGTACCACTATATCATTCATACTGGTAGTAAGCGGTTGCAGATATACTGTGCCTACATTAACAGCACTACTTACATCATTAATGTTTACTTTTTTATAATATGGCTGATAATTTAAAAATATAATATGCAGAAGGTAACTGCCTGGCTTTACTCTTCTCAGTTCAAAGCTACCATCTGGCTTTGCCAGAACTACTTCTTCCACTGTAGAATCGGTTGCATCCAAGAGCGAAACTGTTGCATCTTTAAGTGATTGTTTCTGGGTACTATCCATCACCTTTCCACTTACTAGCTGGCTTTTTGAAACAAATGAAAAGCATAGTAAAATCAATAATGGTGCTAAATGTCTAATTATCTTCATTCTGGTAAATTGCTATGCAAATTAAAACCCCTCTGATGGTTTAAAAGATTAAAAGTTTAATAAAGCCTTATAATGAAATAGGTTGCAAGACCATTTTTATATGTCCTGCAACCTATTGTACAAATCTATCTTCACCACAATTTTAATTCTGTGGCGGAGGAGGTGGATTTTCTCCTCCCTCTCCTGGCTTTGGTGGGTGTGGTGGTCTTAATTTCTTCTCTGCTTCTTTATATCGTTTAAATTCTTCTGCAGTAAGCACTTTAGCCACAGCTTCATCTCTTTCTTTTACCAGCTTATCCATTTCCTCTTTACTAGGTGGCGGAGGTGGTGGGGCTATTTTATCTGCTTTTACAAAGAACTGTTTAAAAAGTTCCATAATTTTCTGTTGCTTTTCAGCACTTAAAGATGCATCTTTTGCTAATGTTTCTTTTACATGCTTCAATCTTTCTTCTACTGTTGGGGGTTTTCTTGGTCCCTCATTTTTCTTTGGTTCCTGGGCATTAATCATTCCTATACCAGCAATAATTAATACCGCTAAGATTAATAATTTCTTTTTCATAATTAATTTGTTTACGCTATATAGGATGTGATTATAGAAACAAACCCTTTGTTTGGTATGCAAATAAAATCATAATACATTATTAAAGGATTAGCGAATGGGCGGATTAATACACTGATTATATATTTGTCATTTATAATACAGTATGTTGTACTTCATTAATACGTTAATTCACAAATTTGTTAATTCATTAATTAATTTTCTTTCTTTAAACTAGGCATGCTTAAATTCGTCTCATCTCCATAAAAATTGAAAGATGTCTCTATCAAATCAATCTAAAAATTTACACTTATTATCCCGTGCTGGTTTTGGTATAGCAGCAAAAGACTCTTTTTTTATTAATAGTCACTCCCAAAAAAAATTGCTGGGAGAAATCAGCATTAATACTCCTCCAGCGTTTTTGGATAAGGCATCACAGGAATCGAAAGATATTGCTAAAGAATTATTGGCTATGAAGGGAATGGAAAAAACTATGATGAACGAACAAGGGGATACTAAAAGGGATATCCGTAGAGATTTTAGACGACAAAGTAATGAAGATATTCGTCAGCTTTCTTTAGCATGGATAGATTTAATGGTAAACGACAAAGCTCAACTTAGAGAAAAGATAGCCTTGTTCTGGCATGGTCATTTTGCTTGTAGAGATAATAATATCTTTTATACACAACAACTCTTACATATCATCAGAAGCAACGCGCTGGGCAACTTTGGAGATATGCTGAAGGCCGTAAGCAAAAGCGCTGCTATGCTGGGTTTTCTAAACAATCAGCAGAACAGAAAACAACATCCCAACGAAAACTTTGCCCGCGAAGTTATGGAACTATTTACCCTTGGAAGAGGCCACTATACTGAACAGGATATAAAAGAAGCCGCCCGTGCATTTACAGGATGGAATTTTGAAAAGAATGGCGATTTTGTAGTTAAGAAAAATGTACACGATGATGGAGAAAAAACCATCTTTGGTAAAACTGGCAACTTTAATGGGGATGATGTATTGAACATGCTGCTGGAAAACAAACAAACAGCAAGATATATAGTGACCAAACTCTACAAATACTTTGTAAACGATACTGAAATTGACCACAATAAAATAGAAATGCTCGCTAATAATTTTTATAAGAGCAATTATGATATAGCATCCTTAATGAAAACCATCTTCTTATCGGATTGGTTTTATGATCCTAAAAATATTGGTTGCAAAATAAAATCCCCTGTAGAACTGATAGTAAACATAAGAAGACTATTACCCATGCAACTGGAAAAACCAGACATTCAATTAGTATTTACCAAAGGATTGGGACAAGAACTTTTTAGTCCACCAAATGTAGCAGGATGGCCTGGAGGAAAGAACTGGATAGACAGTTCATCCTTAATGATAAGATTGGTAATACCAAGATTGATACAAGATGATACCGAGTTTCAATTATCTGTAAAAGCAGATGACGATACTATGATGGGAAATTATATGAAAGAAATGAGGAAGAACATGCTGAATAATAACCGATACAAGATAAAGGCTAAGATAGACTGGACTACCGTAAATACGGTATTTGAAAATACAAAAAGGGAAAACCTGATGAATGATATTCAATTGTATTTAGTGAACAAACAAAATAATACCAATACACAGAAAGTAGTAGAAAGTATTGTAGATAATACAAGTAGAGAAGCCTATATAAAATCGGGCACTATTGGATGGATGAGTACGCCGGAATTTCAAATGACTTAATACAAGGAGGAAGGAGACAGGAACAAGGAGAAAAGAGAATATAATACCATTTAACTGATGTGCTGATTAGCTAATGAATACAGAATAAATCGGGAAGAACTTGAATAGTGAAATTGACAGGAAGTACACATAACTTAAAACTTATTACCTACAACTTAATATTATGCTGATAAAAAGAAAAGACTTTATAGTAACTGGTTCTCTGGCTTCTGCAAGCCTGATGATGCCTAAATTTTTGAAAGCCTTTACTAATACCTCACAGCTACTGGTACCTAAAGGCAATAAAGTATTGGTGGTTCTGCAGATGAGTGGTGGTAATGATGGATTAAACACGGTTATCCCTTATCGCAATGATCTTTATTTTAAGAACAGACCTAATCTTGCTATCCATAAAAATGATGCAATTGGTCTTACCGATGAAATAGGTATACATCCCGAATTGTCTGCTTTAGCCAACTTATATCAGGAAGGTAATATGAGCATATTAAACAGTGTAGGTTATCCAAATCCGGATCGCAGCCATTTTAGAAGTATGGATATATGGCATACTGCTGCCAACAGTAATGAATATCTTACCACAGGATGGATAGGAAGGTATCTGGATGCACAATGTCATGGTTGTGATAAACCAACACAAGCGCTGGAGCTGGATGATATATTAAGCTTATCTATGAAAGGAGAACTGGAAAAAGCAATAGCCTTTAAAGATGCCAATAGATTGTACAACACTTCGCAGGCAAAATATTTTAAAGCATTGGATGTAGCACATCATCAGGACCATGCAGAAGCTCCTGTTGATTATCTTTATAAAACCATGACTGAAACCATTAGCAGTGCTGATTATATTTTTAAACAAACTAAACTTTGTCCGGCTAAAGGTGATTACCCAAAAGGCGATCTGGGTAATAGTTTTCGCACTATAGCTTCGCTGATATTAAGTGATATAAATACTAAAGTGTACTATGTAAGTCTGGGTAGTTTTGATACACATGTTGGACAGCAGGA
>Ga0208621_1000438_pt1 | contig 10224 bp, 9 predicted proteins | sample CryBogCBH26May08_FD_184617 | JGI IMG/M metagenome (GOLD analysis project Ga0208621, IMG submission 184617) | Freshwater microbial communities from Crystal Bog, Wisconsin, USA - CBH26May08 (SPAdes) (version 2) | ecosystem: Environmental > Aquatic > Freshwater > Lake | place: Crystal Bog... | reverse complement strand
ATGTAGAAATAGATGGAGATCAAAAGCTTCATAAAGGCTATCGTACAACGCTCCAGCTTCAGGGGAAATGAAATTAGGGGGCTAGTGGCGGAAGAGGTGTCTAGATTTTACCCCTCCAAGACGCTCTACCATTGCCCGTAAACCCTTTAAATATATGGCTTTAAAGGTTGACCCTATTCCCGAGTAAGCCACCTAAATCCATCTGAGACTATGTCTTGCTGATGGGTGAGTAACGGGAAAAAAATCATCGTTAGCACCTTAGAGAGTTTCGACTGCCGAATAACCAAAAAAAGCTTAACTTTTTTAATCTATTTAATCTATTTTTTCTGCATGGTGGGTACAAAGGGGGGTTCAAACTCCATCATTAGACCCATCATTGACATGGCTTCTATGTAACCACACTCCCATGTAACCCATTGAGATTCAATAAAATATGTTGATTAAAGATGAGTACAAAAGGGGTAATTTTTGCTTGAGTTTGGGATGCCGAATGGCGGATAAATTTAGCTTTACGGCACGTCGTATTGCCAATCTCTCTGAACCAGGTTTCTACCACGACTCAGAATCCAGAGGGCTATATCTTCAGGTGATGCTAGGGGTAAATAAAATCATGCGAAGTTGGATATTTCGCTATACCAGCCCTACATCATTCAAACGCAGAGATATGGGTTTAGGCCCGCTTGAAGTCCGCTCACTTGCTGATGCTAGACGTAAAACACTTGAGCTTCGTAAATTAATTCTAGATGGCGTTGATCCGATAGATCAGCGAAATAGGGTTCGGACTGAAGCCATAGCCGCCACAGAGGATGGAATTACCTTCTCAATTGCAGCAGAGCGATGTATTGCAGCCAAACGCTCAGAATGGAAGAATGCAAAGCATGCTGATCAATGGGTAAACACTATGGCTACTTTTGTTAATCCAAAAATTGGGAAGATGAGGGTTGATCAAATCAATACCAGTCATATCGCCAAGCTTCTTGAGCAAGAAATCAAGAAGAAGTCTGGTGAAGTTGAGGGCCCCTTCTGGAATGTCCGCACCGAAACAGCAACTCGCGTACGGCAACGAATTGAGGTCATTCTTGACTGGTGCAAAGCTCATGAATACATCAAGGGGGATAACCCTGCGCGCCTTAAAGGCGCCCTTGCCCATCTCTTACCCAAAGCCAACAAAATTCAGAAGAAGAGTCACCACCCTGCCCTGCCATTTCAACAGATGGGTGAGTTTATGACAGAACTGCGAACAAAGAGTGGGTTCTCTGTGCTTGCCCTTGAGTTCTTAATTCTTACGGCTACACGGACAGGTGAAGTGCTTAATGCTAAATGGGATGAGTTTGATACTGAAAATAAGGTTTGGACTATTCCTGCTGAGAGAATGAAAGCAGGTAAGGCACATCGTGTGCCACTAAATAATCGAGCTGTTGAAATTTATGATTACCTCTCTAAACATCGCGTAAATGAATCCCTATTCCCGAGCAAGCGTTACAACAAAGACAACATGTCAAATATGTCTCTAATCGCCATCATGAAGAGAATGCCGTCATATGCTCAATATGTTCCTCATGGATTTAGATCTACATTTAGGGATTGGGCTGCAGAAACTACTGACTATCCAAATGAGACTGTGGAACTTGCTTTGGCTCACACCATTAAGAATAAGTCTGAGGCTGCTTATAGGAGGCAGGATCAGCTAGAGAAGCGCGCTAAATTGATGATCGAATGGGAAAAATTTATAGCTTAATAGTCTGTTTTAGATCCATTTGAAACAGTCATTAATTCCAGCTACTCTTCCACGTCCCGATTAAAGCCTCCATTATCCTGATACCTAGTCACAGACAGTTTCTAAACACTCAGCGGCAATCAAGAGACATTCCGAACTTCTCCCGAAAGTAATCGCCCGTATCTATTAACAATCATAAAAACAAACCACAGGTGTCCAATATATTGGGGTTGTTATATTGACAAAAATATCCAAGTAACTTAAATTCATGGAAAAATCACAAATCCTGCGATAACTACTTCATTTGTTATACGGCCTCCAGTATGCTTGTGAGTACTATTATGCATTGAGGAGATCGCATGTTTCATAAGGGTGGAGCCAGAATGACTGGCGGAAATCTTCCAGACGATTTGACAAAAAAGGTTGACACGCTGCTAGATGAATTCCTTGAATGCACAAATTCGGAGGTTCGTGCCAGACAGCTGCGGAGTGCGATTGTGCGCTCTATGCTTCCATGCAACCTCGTAGTCATTCTTGATGCAGCAACGTTGTGGGTCGCAGCGCAGAAGCAGGCGGGGATGCCATCAACAAGCACACTCGATTTTCGCCAACAACAATTTCCGATGGAGGAGATATTTACTGCGGCAAAATGGGAATTCGGGTTTGATGATCCTTTTGTTATCGCCTTCCCGGCCACCCTACTTGACCAACCCACAGACCAACGCAAACTTGCACTAGAAGCCATCGCCAAAAGTCATGTTGAATCAGAACTCCAAAGGGTAAATGCGGAAATGAATACTATCCAGATAAATCCCATATTTGGCCCTGCGCAATACAAAGTGGATGGAAGGCTTGCCTTCGTCTTAATGCCATTCACCGATTCGCTTACGGAAATCTATCAGACCTTGATAAAGCCAACTGTTGAAAACCCACAATTTGGCCTTGTGTGCAAAAGAGCCGATGACATCAAGTCAAACCGTGCAATTATTCAAGACATTTGGAAATCGATATGTGAAGCGCGAGTCATCATCGCAGACATGACCAACCTAAATCCCAATGTAATGTATGAGCTAGGCGTTGCTCATACTCTTGGGAAAGAGACGATTTTGCTCTACCAACGTTCAGCGGAAGAAATTAAGTTCCCGTTCGACTTATCGCATATTCGACGAATTGAGTATGACAACACAGTTCCTGGCGCACGCGCCTTGGAGCAGGAGCTTTCGCTTACGCTCGAAAATATTCTCGATATCCGAGTCAACTCATAGCCTAGCGGTCTACCGGATGCTACGCGATAAAGCCCGCATAACTTGCGACTTCCACTTTTAAACCGCTTAATCTCACTCCACCCCCGAAAGTCAAATCGAATGACAGATGTGCACCTTCCAGCTATTACCGCAAATACGCTACCCTTACTCGATGAGCTTACGAAGGCGCTTGGAATTCCACGCGAGATACTGGCTTCACCGGTCGAGATTGAAACTGCTTGGGCCAACCTTCCAGGGGTGCTTAAGAAGATACCTCCTGCTTTGCGTACGGAGAGTATGGCCCGTATGTGCGTCGCTGTTGCATCTGGCCTATTCGATAGTGCAATCAACTACATCTGGAACTGCTCGGTAATTGAGCTACGAGAGAAGATTAAGCGATTTGGTCTGAATGTTGTCGAACAAATCACCGGTAGAACATCATTTGATGAGCAAGCGCTACTGGACTTGAAAGATGCAGAACTGCTTAGCCTTTGCCTCAAGCTCAACCTAATTACTGTGGATGGCTATTTTTTTCTCGATCAATGTCGAGACATTCGGAACAATTTTTCTGCTGCACATCCCGTAGTTGGCAAGATTGACGATCATGAATTTATCAGTTTTACCAATCGATGTGCAAAATATGCTCTTGGGAGTGAGCACAACCCAATCGGTGTAAATCTTTCTGAGTTCATGGTAGCAATTAAGGGCGCCAAGTTCTCCTCGGAACAGAAGAGTCAATGGGTTCATCGGATTGAAAAAACACATGAAGCGCAGCAGTACTTAATCTTTGGCTCTCTACACGGCATCTACAGCGACCCTGCCAGCAACGAGGAGGCTCGTGTGAACTCACTTTCAGTTGCTGCTGACTTCGCCCCACACTTCACGCCAAAGGCCCGATCGGACCTAATTAACCGTCACCATGACTACATAGCAAAGGGTGATGAGAAACGCTATAAAGCATCCCTACAATTCTTTGAGAAGCTGGGAATGCTTGCGCTATTGGGCGAACATGAGGTGCATTCGTTGCTTTCAAACGCCTGCAAGCGCCTTATGATAGTTCACCAGTCTTACGAAAACTTCTACAACGAACCGCCATTCGCCGAAAGGTTGTTGCAACTATCCGAACAGGTAGCTATACCCGACACTGTGAAAGAGGAATTAGTAGAAACAGTCGTTACCTGCGCCTCCGGAAATTCTTATGGCGTATCTAACGCTGCTTTGCCCTACCTTCATAAAATGGTTAAGAGCTTTTCTCCCAGTGAGGTTGAAATTATGCTTAGCCTGCCATCGAAAAAATGCGTATTTGGTGAGCGGCTTAAAGCCCATTCATCGTGCCGCGCTAAGTACAAGGCCCTTGTGCAGCTTATAGATGCATCGTCGGTCCCCGCAAAAGCAGGTGCAGCGTATGCCCACTGGATTAAGTAGCTCTAACCTTTCGATCAATGCGGATTAAGGTGCATAAAACCGGCTTCCTACATGTTAAAGGCCCACTTTCCAACCGTTACAGCTTTAGCTTTAGGCAGCAAGAACTCTCGCGGTGCATCTGAAAGCTGCTGTTAGATGCACGCAAGGATTAATGGCCGCTAAATATTTAGAAGCTGTGTACGCCTGAGTTTGAGCTTAATGACAGCTCTGGTGAAGAAAGGATAATTTTACAAAAATTCCTCCAATGTCTCATAATGGCCGAAAGCACCAGCTTAAGCTATCCCTAAATTACCTTCTCAAAATGCGGTACATCTACAAACCCCTTGAAATTCCCGCCCCATCTGTTCTTAGGACTGAGGCTTTCCCAGTATTCACCAACCGTGCGAATTAACTCTTTATCCCATACGAGCTTCCCATTCCAAAAGAAGTTCAAATCAATAGCGCACCGCCTTAGGTGATTGCTATTCATAGTCTTTGATCTACCAGTCTTAAAGTAAAGTTCTTGTTGCTCTGGTGAGCGCCATAGTTCTCCGCCGGTAATCACCCAGCCTTCTGCAGTAGCAAACTGAATGAGTTTGCAGACGTCTAGCAGGAAGGCTGCTTGTTCTGCTACTAAGCCGCTTACTTTTGCACTCACTTGGCATCTTCTTTTTTATTTTGGCCATGCATACGCATCTCAAAGATCTTTTCTACGGATCTTCCGCCAAAGTACGCAAGCATGACTAGCTGTCCCCACTCACCTAGGAGCTTTACGTAAGCTTCATTAATGTCTATCCCCATGGCTGAGAGAAGTGCGAATAAAAGATAAGCAGTCAGAATGTAAACAAGCGTTCCTGGCCTGATGTTCTTTGATAACTTGGAATCGCTACCCATATCGGACTGCCATCGGTGTGTAGCGCTCTCTTGTGAAGCTCGGTGCATCTCAGCTAGAAGCTTGGATTCTTCTATCTCGAGCTCTTTTTGTTTGAGGGTGTATTGCAATAGAAGCTGCTCTTGCTCGATCTCTAACTGTTTAAGCTTTATTAGATCCTCATGACTGGGGTTATCCGGAATGCGCGCCCCAATCTTGCTCTCAATAAATTCCTTGCCTTTGGCTTGTACCGCGCCCGCCAGAAGTCCAAGGCCATTGACGGCCAAGGTTTGTACTAGAGAAGTGATGATTGGAAGCATGTAATTGGCTTTTTATTTGATGCTTATATTTGGAAGTCCACCGCCCCACTACCGCCTAGGCCTTTAATTGGTGTTGGCAGTGGGGCGCAGTTACGCGCGCCCACACACCATGGTTACTTCAACACCCGCAGCCGCACCCAAACACCTGCCGCTAGTTGTGATCTCCCCTTCTACTAGCGTTTCTTGGCCCCTTTAGTTTCTTGCGGTAATTCTGATTCGAGAGATTTATCTAATGCTTGTTCTTGAGCCGGTAGTTGACCTTCAGCCATCAGCCCTTCTACGATCTCCATTAGGCGATCTCCATCATCTTCACCAAAGACTTTGGCTACGACTTCATGTCCATACTTGGCGCAGAGTCTGTCGTACTCTTGTTCTGGAGTAATGGTGGTTTTATTAGGTCGATCAAATACCGTGACGTTCTCGCGCCCAAACAGATTACGAAGAATATTGGTTTCATACGGAGGCACATGCACATGAATTGTTGTAAAAGCGTCCCTGCGCACCACCGCTTCCACTTCTCGTATTTGATAATCACTATGTACTAGCTCCTTATGGCTTATTTGATTGTTTTGCATGTCTTCCTCCTTATTGAATAGCTAATACCGCATGGGCATTTGCTCTTGAGATGGATAAAGCACAACGTAAGTTCACCATGGCGTACATAGCGAGCGTGTCGTGCGGACGAATGGGGGCAACGATGTCTAAGTCATCATCACGTAGCTTCATAAAGCGAGTATTAAGAAAATAGCAGCGCTTACTCCACTCCACTGTTCTATTAGCCATAGCATCAAGTTCATCAAACTGCGGATCCCAGATGATCTCCACTCCTTTGAAAGCTAGGCCGGTGTTTACTCCAGCGCCTACACCAGCATCGATGTACTTGGTCTCACCCGATCCAGCGATATGAGTCACTGTCACTTGCTTCCGATAGGTATCAATGAACTTACCTCCCGCGATGATGAAATCCGGGCTACCACCATGTTTAATACATTGACGCCATGCAGTCTCCATCTCACCTACCAAGCTACCTGGCGTAGTTGAAGTGATATCTTTTACTGCGTAGTTACGCCAGTAGCTTGCTTTGGCTCGATCAATACCACCTACCGTGCCGGCATCTGGGGCAAGGCTTACTAAGCTATCTAAGCCGACTACCGCATCTGCGCCATGTGAGCCATCGCGGTGTAACTCTAGGTCCAGCTTATTGAGAAAGCCCTCCCTCAAGACTTCTAGTTGCTCATCCAAGAGATTGATCAGCTGTACGCGCTCGTTGTATTCCAGCTGAAATCCTCGTGCCCCACCCTCACGCACCTTGATGCCATTACTAAACAGCCTGTCATAGTCAATATAGAGGCCATCTACCGCCCTGCGCCATGGAAATGAGGCTTGCTCAGTGGTATTGCGTTTATTGAACTTGACTGTCTCCTCACCAAAGGCCCAGCTAAAGTTACTGCCATGCTCTTTGCGGATGTTCTCGACAACGTTCTGTTTGGCCCCCAATAGGCTTTTACGCCCTTCCATGAGCTTTTTAAGGAAAGGTCTCTCTACCGCGATTTGATCGACTGGTAGATTACGCAAGTACTCATCTAAGGAAACCTTAGCTAACTCTTGCAAGTCTGTATTTGAAATTGGCATATGCCACCCCATCAATAGTTATTTAAGAAATTAGTGGCTTCAATACCTGGTGATGGAGCGTGAACCCATCCATTGCTACGCTACTAGGCGCGACTCTAGCTTTAACGCATTGGTCTGAAGCAGTAGTTAAAGTATTTAGCTCTCACTACATGAATTGATTATTGGGGGACTTAGTGTGTGGCTTGGATATTTCTGGGGTTTTTATTTACTTAGCTCCTTAGCTCGCTATGGGTCTTTATGCCCAATGTGTCATTGCGCCACCTTGGGCATAAAAGAGCGTTTCTTTGGTCGTGGCCGTCAAGGGTGCGCAAGCCACCCCTTTGGGGTGCCCTTGACGGAATCACCTTCTCAGCAATTCATTGATAGTCATATGGTGATTTATTTTGTTTGACTCTTTGAGGTACGGCCTCTACATTGCTCATTCATTTAAACGAATACTGGAGAGGTTTCATGGATAAAGAGCAGTGTTATTTCTCGCTTGATTTAGAACTCAATAATGCCCAAGATAATTCCACAGTAAATCCAAAGATCATTCAGGTCGGCATAGCCGTTGGCAATTACCATGACTATGTCAATCAATCCCTATCTACGTATAAATGGTTCTTAGATCCTAAAGAGCCTATTTTTGAGTTCATCACCCAATTAACGGGCATTTGCAATCAGGATATTTCTGACTATGCAGTTCCACATGAACAAGCAGCTAAAGAAATTGGTGAAATTATTACTAAGCGCAATTGCTTTGTTAATCCCATTACCTGGGGCGGTGGCGATTCACTTGAACTGAAATCTGAATTTAAAGATCGAGGTATTAGCTTTCCCCATTTTGGTCGTCGCTGGATCGATGTCAAAACTTGGTATAGCCTGCACATGCTTGCCTTGGGCAAAAAACCCAGTGGCGGTCTGTCCTCAGGCCTTGGTTCTTTTAAGCTTCAATTTGAAGGCAGTCCACATAGAGCAGATGTTGATGCTCTCAATACCTTGAGGCTTTTCTTTGAAATCCTTCACAGGCACAATCAGATGTATCAACTGGTAAGCGATGCCAAGGCTTTGAAATAGCCGTATCTATATACCTAAAAATAGGGTTATTTTGATTCTATACGCACTTTTGTTGACATTAAACTATAATATATGCATAGTTGTTGACATTAATGGATAAATTGAGGCCCTATGAGCACTTCTGTTGACCAGCTGCCCCTCTTGCTTTTTAGTTCGAGAGAAGACAAAACCAATGCCCAGAGAATTTCCCGCTTGGCTAGGTCTGGGCGTTTGCGTCAAATTTATCGCGGCATTTACACCAGCGACATCACCAGCCCGCTCGAACAAATCATTCGGCCCAATTGGCGGCAAATTACCGAATATCTTTATCCAGGCTCTGTAATAGCTTACCGTTCTGCGCATCTTTGCAAACCAGATGATAGCGGCAATGTATTTTTAGTATCTGGCAATAGAGCACGTCAAATAGTATTTCCGGGGCTGACTCTAAATATCTTGCCAGGTCCTCCTGCAGTTCAATCGCACAAGGATTCGCTTAACGATACCCCTTATGGAAAACTCTTCATATCCTCGGAGGCTAGGCGGCTGTTAGAGAATCTCTATAGCCGTAAAGGCTCATATCTTCGCACTATGGGTCGCCCTTGGGTTGAGTCTTATCTAAGTAAGTTATGCACTATTCGTGGTGAACATAAGCTCAATGCACTGCGTGATGACGCTAAAGCAATTGCCCCTGAATTAGGTCTTGAGGTTCAATTTAAAACGCTGAATACAATTGTTTCCGCATTAATGCAAACTGGTAAAGCTCGTTCTCTACGTGCAGCTGATGCATTAGCACGCGCCGCTGGTAAGCCTTATGATCCTGATCGTATTGAGATCTTTGAAACTTTATTTTCTGCTTTAAGAAAGCCTTTTTCAATCATTCAAGATCCGGCGAAGACTGGCAAAAGTGCATTTAATTTTGCATTCTTTGAATCGTACTTTTCGAACTACATTGAAGGCACTACATTCACCGTCGAAGAGGCCTCCGAGATTATTTTCGATGGGAAAATCATTCCAAAGCGAAATGAAGATTCACATGATGTACTTGGTACCTTTAAAGCAATCATGGAGCAGCCTTTTCGCTCTAAGCCTCCAAAAGATGAAGATGATTTCTTAGCGTGGGTTTTGCGATGCAACCTCCAAATACTCTCTAGTCGTCCGGATAAAAATCCAGGCGAATGGAAAGAGCAAACTAACCAAGCGGGCAATACCATTTTTGTTCACCCAGAGCTTGTAAAAGGTACTTTGCGCGAAGGATTCAAGCGCGTCGCTTTACTAGAAGACCCTTTTGCGCGCGCATTGATGGCGATGTTTGTTATTACTGAAGTACACCCATTTATGGATGGTAACGGCCGAACTGCGCGCCTAATAATGAATGCCTACCTAACTCAACATTCCGCCTCTCGCATCATTATTCCCACAGCTTATCGTGAGGAATATTTACTGCCATTAAAAGCGCTATCTCAAAATAATGATCCTGATCCTTTCATTCGATCCATGACTCGTGCATGGCGTTGGACTGCTGGATTTGATTATTCGAACTTCCCGAATCTTTGGGAAAAAATGAAGGTTTGCAACGCATTTACAGACAACCCTTCACAGTATCAATTGCTTGATCCTCACGATATAAGCTAAGTTATAGACGAAAAAGGGCTATATCGGCTGTTTTGTAGACAAAATGAGGCGATTTGGGTGTCTAAAGACATTTATGTCTACATGCCACTGATTTTGAGTGGCATGTAATTCACAGCTATCTATATCCCCATATTGCCTAGATGTTGAGCAATTCGATCCATTGGGTTTTCGGAGCTAGCCAGTGGCGCCCCCAAGGTTGAGGTTCGCGCCCGAATAGGCTGAAGCGTCTGCAGTGGCGTGATCTTTACGTTGGCGAAGCTAGGCTCTGGCGTCCCTATTGAGTCGTAGATGGATTCAATCGTAGATTGCCATTGCTCTGGTTTATTGGTTTGCACAAACACCTGCATATAAAAAGGATCAGTCAGATAC
>Ga0208621_1000433_pt1 | contig 10287 bp, 11 predicted proteins | sample CryBogCBH26May08_FD_184617 | JGI IMG/M metagenome (GOLD analysis project Ga0208621, IMG submission 184617) | Freshwater microbial communities from Crystal Bog, Wisconsin, USA - CBH26May08 (SPAdes) (version 2) | ecosystem: Environmental > Aquatic > Freshwater > Lake | place: Crystal Bog... | reverse complement strand
TCCAAACGGATTGGTACTGTACGTATTTTGTGGAAGTAAATTTTTGCCAATCACACCACTGTGGCTGATATTATATAATTGAACTTTAGGATAATTATAGATATTTCTTCCAGATTTTACCATCGAATATTCGTTATTATTAATTTCAGAACCTAAGAACAGAGTATTTTTCTTGATAAATTCATAGTTAGACATTTTATTATTATATATATAATGAATAGAAAAAAATAATATAATAAAATTATAAAAAACTTATATAATTATGAATGAAAGTGAAAAACCAAAAAAAAAATCAAAAAAAAATAAAAAACTTTCAAAAAAAAAGTCACGAAAAAAAATTAATATTATTAATTCTTTAAAAGAAAATTATATATCATGGATATTAATTTTTATTGCTATATTGCTAATTTCTCCAAATAATTACATTAAAGGATTATTTACATTTTTATTAATGATGATAATATCTTATTTTATACATTTAAGTAGTCATGTATGCTACAATATATTTTCTGCATTACACATATATCATCATAACAACGATAATTTTTACTCTCATTTTAGTCAAATTTTAATAGAATTAGGTTTTTTTCCTTCACTTTTTCTACCTTTATATTGTATTTATGGTAAAATATTTGTTAACGAATGGATAATAATGTTTTTTGTATTATTTTATTCTAGTATACATAATATAAATTATGGTTATTTCAATGTAAATGATGTTCATTCAATACATCATAAAAATCCTTCAACAAATATAGGTCCAGATGTATGTGATGTACTTTTCGGAACAAAAAGTAAATTAAATGAAAATGTAGAAAATACAAATCATTATATAGTTAATATAATTATAATTACTATCTCAATAATGTGTTTAAAATATTTTTATTATTCAAGTGAAAAAGTAAAAAGTATATTAAATAAAATATTATTTACTTTTTTAATTAGTAGTATGATTATTACAATAATAGGTTCAATAGTGGTTTATTATGGTTGATCAATTTTCATATATGAGAGGTTTTTGTTCTGTAAATGAATTTTTTACTATTTGAATAATCTTTTCAATATTACAACAACTACAAAAAACATTAGTGATTAAGATTAAATACAACAAAAATATAATTAACAATACTTCTAAATTAAATTTATATTTTATAGTAATATCCATACTATAAATATAATTAGAAAAAATTAAATGGTAAGATTTTAATAGTTGTATTAAATAATAAGGTATTTTAATGAAAATTAAAATATATTTTAAATTGTATGAATTGTTGTATATGTGGTCCTGTTAAAAATTGTGCGCAGTATTTAAAAAAAGTTTTGTTGAATATGGAAAAAATTGGTTCTCTCTTTGAGAATTATAAAATAATAATTTATTATGATGAATCTAATGACAGCTCATTAGAAATTTTAAAAAACTATCAAAAAATGAATACAAATATGTTATTTTATGTAAATAAAAAACCCGTATCTCCTTTTAGAACACATAATATAGCAATTGCTAGAAATTTTTGTTTGAATTATATTAAAGAAAATAAAGATTATTTTTCTTATTTTATAATGATGGATATGGATGATATAAATTGTAAAGAAGTTAATTTAGAACCGCTAAGTGAATGTTTAAAAAATGATTTATGGGATGGTTTATCATTTAATACAAAACCCAAATATTATGATATATGGGGATTATCAATTTGGCCTTTTTGTTTTAGTTATAATCATTTTGAAAACAATGTAAGATTTTATGATATAATACAAAAGTATGTTACAAAAAAATTGGATAATTTAAAACCAGGAGAATTATTACCAGTAATTTCTTCATTTAATGGTTTTTCAATATATAGAACAAATAAATTTTTAAATACTTATTATGATGGAAGAATTCGTTTAGATTTAATACCAAAAAAAAATTTAGAAGCTCATTCGAAAGCAAGTGGTTCAAAATTAGTATTTAAAAAATATGTAACAGTTAATGGTAAATATGAAGAATGTGAGCATAGAGCATTTCATATACAAGCAAGTAAAAATTCAGGTGCAAGGATAATGATTTCTCCGGAAATATTATTTTTTTAAAAAGTTTTTTTATTTTTTTTTGTTTTTTTATTAAATCGTTTAGTTTTTCCGCCTTTCATATAATATAAATAATCATTAGCTAAAAGATTTTCTCTTACTACAATCAAATATTTTACACGTTTTTCTAATATTATCTTTATTTTTCAAATAATATTTAACTGCTGAAATTTTATAATCTTCGCTTTTATGTGTCATTTCTATAATAAAAATAGAAAAAACTTACTCATAATTTGTCCCATTTTAAATCTTCAAGGGTGTAAAGTAACAATTCCTTGAACTGGTCTTGTAGTTTTATTCATAATATATATTTATTTATTTATTTATTTATTTATTCATGAATTTTTTCGGTGTGTATTAGTGGATAAAATATAACACCCCAAGAGCGTTCTATATAATGTGCAGCTTCTGGTCTTATATGCTTATTTATAGTTAGAATTAAATGCTGATATCTAGTAACAGGATGTTGTAAGATATCTCTTTTATCAATAGAAAAAATACCCCAAAAAGTGTACCAATGAGCATTTGTATTTCCAAAAAAATATTGATACCATGCAGAATATGGTCTAATTTTACACTTTAGTAATTCACTATTATTATTATGAATGATATTATCAATACAACTACAATTCCAGTTATCTAATTCAAAGTTTTTGAAATAATTTTTTAAATTTTCTGTATAAGAACCATGAAAAAATGCTTTTTTATAATTGCTGTTAATTATATTTTTAAAAATAGCAATTGCTTTATTTTTTTTATATTCAATATCTAATGATCCGGGTAAAAAAACAATAACATCTGTTAAGTTGTGATAATTTTCAATGATATGATGTAAATAAGTATGATCACAACCTCCAATATTTTCTAAATTTATAATTTTTGTAACATTTTTTTTTTCAAAATTATTATTATCACCTTTGTTATAAACAATATATTTGAAATGGTTAAAAGGAAACTCATTCATCCAATTTAATTTTTCATTAAATCTTGAAACAACTATAGTTATGTTTGAAAAATAATCTGCCATAATATTATTATATATATATATTATTATCTTTCCATAGTTGATCATAATGTTTATTTTTTTGAAATTGTGATTGTTCTTCCCTATATTCATTATAATTTTCTAAAATTATTAAATGATTATAAAAAATACATTCTTTTTTAAGATTATTAAATTGTAATAGATTAAAATTTATTTCACTTTTTTCATACTCTTCATCTGTAAAATAACTACCTAATAATCCTGGGCCAGTTGGATATAATGGATTTTCTCCATAAAATTTATTTTGAACATTTATAACTATTTGGTTAATACATTTTAAAAGTATTTCATTTTTAGGTAAACTAATTATGAATGCTGTATACATGCAATTTTTTGGTCTATCTCTTACAAAATGTTCATGTTCTGTAAGTGCAATAAATTTAAAATTATTAACACACTGATATTTAATATCTAAGTAAATGCCGCCATTTATGTAAAGAATACAATATCTCCATAAATCACTTTTGTATGAGCAAGGGATTAATGAATCATAAGCATTTAAAACATCTTCATCAAAATTGTTTTGAATAAAGTTTCTGCATTCATTTTCATCATATAAATAATGATTAAATTCATGGTTATTTTCTTGTAACAACTGATAATTATGTTGCATGAATGGAGGTAGATTTTTAGTATGCCAACATGTATATAATTTTAAAGGTATAATTGATTGATATGTTTCTTTAAATTGAAATGGTATGTTTAGTTTATTATATGTATTCATAATGCGAATTTTTGCATTATGATCATTAATTATTTGTTGTATTTCTTTTTGTTTGTCAAGTATTTTTTTAGCTTGTTTTTGTTTTTCAAATTGTATTTTTTGTTGTTGCAATTGTTGTTTACTAACAAAATGAATCATTTTATTATATAATAATATTTTATTAATATATAATGAATTCTATTCCAAAAAATATATTTCAAACACACAAATCTTTAACATATGTAAAGTCAAAACCAAAACTTTTAAATGCTATGAATAGTTGGCTTAAATTTACTAGCGAATTTAATCATTATTTTTATAATAATGATATGTGTGATGAGTTTATGAAAGAAAATTTTGATGAAAAAACTTATAGAGCTTATTCAATATTGCCTATGGGTGTGATGAAATCTGATTTATGGCGTTATTGTATTATTTATAAAAATGGAGGTATTTATGCAGATATTGATACAATATGTAAAGTAAATCCAAATATTTTTATTGGTGATACAGATTTGATAGTATCCCCAGAATTTAATCATCCATATTTTTGTCAATGGACTTTTTCTGCACCAGCAAATTCGCCCATATTAAAATCAATAATAGATTTATCTGTAAACAGAATTTTAACTACACCTATAAAAGGTGAACATATAATACATTATTTAACCGGTCCAGATGTTTTTACAAATGGTATTGAAAAGTATTTAAAAGAAAATAATTTACCTACATTTAGCAATAAACTAGAATATTTTAATTACCCATATAGTATTTTAAAGGTTTTTAATCCTTATAATTTTCATAATAAATTTATAATACATTTATTTGCAGGAGATGATAATGATGGATGGAAGAAAGAAAGATACAGAAAAATACAAATGTAAAAATGAAGATAAATTATTTATAAATTTGCCTATTTTGCCACAAGTTGCCGTAATATTCAACTCTTTTATGATGATTATGTTCATCAATATATCCTTTGTAACTTTTTAAAATAATATAATTATTAAAGTATATATATCTATTATCATAATTTTTGTAAAAATCATGATGCATATCAAAATTTGATTTATCTTCTGAAGAAAAAAATTGTGATAATAGTCCAGGTCCTGTAGGATCTAAACATCCATTTCCATAAAACTTATTTTTGACATTTTCTACTATTTTATTAATAGCTGCAAACAAAATTGGATTATTAGGTTTGGAAACAATTAAAGCATTATATATGCCATTTTTATCAGCATCAAGAACCCAATGTTCACTTTCAGTTAAATTAATAAACTTGAAATTATTAACAGGTAAATATTTAACATCTAAATAAACGCCTCCATTTTTATATAAAATACAATAACGCCAAAGATCCGCTTTATAAGCACCAGGGATTAATGAATCATAAGCATTTAAAATTTGAGCATCAAAATTATTTTGAATAAATCTTCTACAATCATCGTCATCGAACAAATAATAAGTAAAAACAGGATTATTAAATTTTACTTTTGAAATAGCATTATGCATTAATTTTGGTAAATTTTTGCTATGCCAAGTTTGATAAATATTTAATGGTACAACATTATTGTAATAATTTTTCATAGGATAATGAATCTTAAGTTTTCTATTAATATCAATAATTTTAATAATATTATTTATTTTATTTTTTTCTTCTCTTTTAAAAACATGAGATGTAACAATATTGTGCAAATTTGATAACATATAATATTAATATAATATAATTTTTTAAATATTGGATTCTAAATAATCACTCATGATTTTATATCTTTCATTTTCTAAACTTTGTATTAAAATAGTCCAAGGTGTGCATTTGTGAAGTGCATCAATACCTTTATCACAAAATAGATTTAATATTGCAGGACTAAATCCAGACATCATAGATACATTTTTCTCACTAGACAAAGAAGGGAATCCTGAAGTAGAACGTAAGTTCCAGAATAAAATATGTGGAGGATTATATGGTCTTCCATGAACTCTAACACCAGCATCAGCATATAATTTTTTAATGATTTTATAAAGTTCTTCTTTTTTACATTCTTTATTATCTGTATTTTTTTCTGCTTGATCAATTTGCATATCAGATAACATAACCAAAACCATATCCTCTACATCTTCTGGAGGCATATTATTTTCAATAATAGAATCTAAAATAAGTTTAAGAGCTTCATAAAAGTTAGTATTATATCCAACTTCGCTGCCTTTAACTGCTACATATTGAGAAATGAAATCAGGATAAGCCTCTAAATTAATCCATCTAGGGTTTTTAGTGAATGTCATTACTCGTTTACCTAACTTTGATTTTTCTGCAATACGTATTCCCAAAGCAATTGCAACATCCATAGGATTTCCTTGCATAGATTCAGAAATATCTACCATAGGAATCATATTACAAAGTGATCCATTTTGTGTAGAATTATCGCGCCATTGTGAGTTGAGTATATCTTTTTCTTCTTGCGAAGATTTGTTATTATACAATTTTTGTGCTTGTTTAGAAAAGTCTGCCATTCCAATACGTTTGCCTTTGATTTCTTTTTCACCACTAATAGCTTTTTTAATACGTTCTTTGAAATGTTGTGCACATTCAACTCTATCAGAACGATCTGGGTATCTAACTTGTCCATTTTTTTTTAAATTTAATAATGATGTTTTCTGTTTTGAAAAAGAGATAGATGTTACTTTTTCAGGGTTGATTTCAGACCATCTATTTTCACATTGTTTAATTTGTAAAGTATCAATGGATTTATTCAATGAAGCCAACAATTTACGATATTCAGTCTTACATTTAAGAACAGCATTTTTCTTACTTTCCGAAGTTATAGCAGACTTTATATAATGATTAAAATAATTAGTAGCTAAAGATGTGTAAAGGAATCCAAAACTGCTGCCTTCTCTAGGTGCCCATTCTGCAACCAATGTAAGATCTTTAAGATTACCCGAAATCAAATTGTCAACATCTCGACTAATTTGATGATTCATCAACTGAACAGATGATAAAATAAGAGGATGATCAAGTTTAATTCCTCTTTCATAACAAAACTTACAGAAATACTTGATGTCTTTCCAAGAACCATATTGGTGTATCGTTTTATTTCCCAAATCTACTAGACATTTGAGAGCAAACAATGCAAGTTGTGGAAAGTAATCATACCATGTGAGAATCATCATATAAGTTAATTTATATTCTCCCTTTCCATCAACTATATCACGTGTTTGCCCGATCATTCTGTAAAGAATAGAGAGATGATGTTTAGCGATTTCTTTTTCGATAAGTAGTGAGTTTTCAATTTTGTATTTAATTGATGTGAGTAATTCAGTTAAAACAATTTGTAATTTAATCATTCCATTGTCGTCAGTTCTAGTCATTTGAAAAGAGAATTGAAGAATTTTTTCTTGAATATTTTTGAACCATGTTAATTCTACATGTCCATTTTCTCCAATTTGCTGCGGCGTATGAGTATCAAGTGCGGTCACAAGTGCTGACATTGTTACTATAAAATATATTATTGTCTTTATATCGTTTTTTAATAGTTTTTTTTTTATTACTTAAAGAGTTTAAATAAATACGTTTAGTAGATGTATTATTATTTTCTTTTTTGATTTCATTTGTTTTTTCATAAAAAATAAGTATTAGATCATTTAAATCTTGTAACATATTAATTGTTTTTTGAAAATATATTGTATCAATATTTTTTATTATATTTAAATAATTAGTATCAATAGAATCTAATAAATAGTATTTTATTTCATCAGGTTCTAATACAATATTATATCTTAATATAGATAATAAAAAATATTTTCTATCATCTTCTAATGCATATTTTTTAAGTATTTGAATAATTTCTTCTCTGTTTATGCGATTAATTGTTGACATTAAAAAAGGAATTTGTTTAACTTTTTCAATTACACTATCTCTATTAACATAAATAATCTTTAAATTTACATAATATATATCATCTTTATAGAAATCTTTGTATAATTCATCTATTTCATCAAATTGTTTTATCCATTCATCATCTAATTCTTTATAATCCATTATAAAATAAAGATATAATACATTACAATATTAAACTAATATTCTTCTTCTTGTTCATATTGATATGGCTCAATATTTTCTTCCCAAATTTCATCTAATTTGTCAAAATAATCATAATTAGAAAATTTAAAAATATATTCCCATTCGTCATAACCCCACTTTTCTATATAATCATCTCTTCTTTTTTCATGTAAATATACTAAATGATCTAATACTTTATAATGTAAATCCAAATTATTCTTTACATTTTTTTTCTTTGTATTAAAAGTAATTTGTACCTCATTTGTTTTTTTATTAAATTTCATTTCAGTCCAACCTTTTTTCAAAATAGATTTTTCCTCTGTTTTTATTTCTTCTATAATATTTTGTTTTTCTATTTTTTCAATAAAATTCATTTTATTTTCTATTATTTCTGTCTTTTTAACATATAATTCAGGAAAACTTTCAATAGCCAATGCATTTCTCTTTTTTTCTTCTTCTTCTATTTTTTTTTTATCTTCTATTTTTTTTATATATTGTTCTCTTTCTTCATTAATATCATAAGTTTTTTTAAATGAATAATTATCATTAAATTTATTATTTTTAAATTCATTATTTTTTGATTCCTGAAAATTTTCTTTTTTATTTTCAATAGGTTGTATTGTATTATTATTATTATTATTATACATTTTGTTATTATTTTTAGATTTTTCTTCAATTAAACAGCCAAATCTAGAATTATCTTTGAACATTTTTGTTTATATAACTTTTATGTATATTATATAATGCTATTTTATATTTAAATCGTTTTATATATTATTTTAAAAAAGATTTAAAGTTATTGTATAAATATTATCTCCTTACAGCAAAGTATGTAATTATTAGGGTTAATGTGGAAATTATAAAATGTTTTTATATATTTTTTACAGGAGATAGCAACTAAAAAAATTGATTTAAATTAAATATAATTTAAATAAGTTATTAATTATGAATAGAACTAAAATGTTTATGAATAGATTTGTCTTTAATTCAAAGTTAAATAAAAAAAGATTTGAAATAAATCATACAAAAATATTTAAAAATAAAAATAAAAATAAAATTTATCAAATGGTTAGAGTAAACCATTATCATGCTGCTACTTATCCTCCACAAAATGATGGAAATAAACCACCAAATTGGAGATTATTTATTATTGCAGCTATAGCATTCTATTCTGTAAATAATTTTAAAAAGTAAGTATTTATAATAAAAATAATTTATTATAAATTTTATTATTATAAATGAATTAATCTATTAAAATCACGATCAGCATTAGGATTAAATATATTAGCATCAATATATGATTTTATGCCCGGATCTTTTAGTTTTGCAGTATATTCTTCTTTTGGATCCTCAAATTGCCATTCACTATTTTTAATATTACTTTCTATTTTTTCATCAATAATTGCAAATTTTTCATATTGTGTTGTTGTTGAAAATCTTGTATTAACTTTTTCTATAATACTTGGCAAACTAACCAATAATTTAGGCACAGAATTAATTAAAAATGAAATTTTAGTTGGTTCTGTTAAAGGTAAATGTTTATCTTTCATATCATTTATAAAACTGGTATCTGTTAAATCTGAAGCAACTGAAGATTGTGAAAAAACAAAATTATCACTTTCATCTGATTCACTTTCATCTGATTCACTTTCATCTGATTCACTAGTTTGCATATTAGAGAGATTTGCTAGCATATTTCTTTCAAACCCTTGTTCAGCTTCTTCTTTAGTTTTTATTATGTGTTCAGTATAAGCATCTGGATCAGTAACTTCATCATAATCATAAGAATCTATTAATTCTAAAAATTCAAGAGGCCAAAAACTTAAAATATGATTTATATTCCTTACAGATCCTTCAGTGGAAGCATCAGTCATATCTTCTTTTTCTGCAATAATAACGTTTTCTAATAAACATTGAGCCATAATATAACCTTGAACAAAAACAGAAAAATAAAAGCCATTTAACACGCATAAAGTTGTTGAAATATGTAGTATATTTTGTTTATAAATTTTTGGAGCAATTGATAATAAAGAATTATTTCTTCTAAATAGTTCATGTTCTAAATTAACAATATCCTGCTCATCTTCGCGTATAGTAAAATTGGTATAGTAAAAATATATTTTTTTTCTACCATTCAAAAAATATAAATAGATTGTTCTATAAAAAGAATCTGATTTGTCATGATAAAATAAATAGTATTCTTTAAAAATACCTAATCTAGATAAAAAATTATCAATAGTAGTAATTAAAATACTAGATTGTTCTTTTGCTTGTGAAAGAACAGATAAAAAATATTGTTCGTTAGTAAAAATATCTGTTGTTTTTACTAATTTTTTTATTAGATTTTTTATTAGATTTTTTATTAGTTTTTTTATTAGTTTTTCCTCCATTCGAAACTTCAACTTC
>Ga0208621_1000428_pt1 | contig 10360 bp, 6 predicted proteins | sample CryBogCBH26May08_FD_184617 | JGI IMG/M metagenome (GOLD analysis project Ga0208621, IMG submission 184617) | Freshwater microbial communities from Crystal Bog, Wisconsin, USA - CBH26May08 (SPAdes) (version 2) | ecosystem: Environmental > Aquatic > Freshwater > Lake | place: Crystal Bog... | reverse complement strand
ACTTTGTTATCCTAATATTATCATAGAAATAATAAGCATAAATGTGCTATAAAATTGGAGCGTTTGCAATGAATTTTATCGGCACTTTATTAGGATAAATGGTATTATTTACTAATATTTGCAAGCATATAAACCTAGATTACGCAATAGAATTCTATTACCGTTTTCAAATACTTCAAACACTAGCGTTTGCTTGATTTTTTGTTATTACCATAGTTCACTATGATTGCTAACAAAAAATCTGCACAAACACTCGTCTTTGATTGTATTTGTAACCTTCATAACGAACGCTAATGCGTAATCTGGGTTAAAGAATTACTTAATCAATAAAACAACAAAAATGAAACCAGAAAAAGTTATAACAAGTATTGTAGTATTCGTAATGGTACTAGTGTTCAATAATGTAAGTGCACAAAAGAAAAAACATTACAGGGATAGTACAACTACTATTGTTTTCAGCCAAACTTCCACGCCATTGAATAAAAATAAATCCACAAAATCTTATTCTGGGATGAATGTTTTTAAAATTGCTCCTCTAGGTGTAATAAGTGGTTTATTTCCTGTGTATTATGAAAGAGGTTTTGGCAATTACTTTTCATTACAAGCAGGCGTTGGAATTACCAGTAGAAATTATTTCAGAGAGTTAACAAAGAGTTATTCTAATATTGACTTTACAGCGAATAACACATATGACATTGCTGATGGTTTATTTAAGTTTGATCATCGGACGGCAAAAACCGGTTTTATGTATTCTATACAGCCACGCTATTATGAAGATGGAGAAGGATTGGAAGGCTATTTTGGTGGAGTAGGTTTTAATAATTCTACATTTAATTTTGAACATCAAGGAATTACATCTATAAACAATGATGTAGCTAGCTATGTAGGAGGAACTCCTCAATCTGAATCTGAACATATTAAAGATATTTTTCTGGTATATGGTTATCAGACACTGGAGCATAAAATTTCTTTTGAAGTTACCAGTGAAATTGGAGTAAGATTAGTATCTGGAACAAAATATGTAGCATATTCAGTTTACGATAATAATGTAAGTAATTATGTACTTACAACCGGATTTAAAGATTATTCTCAAACATTATTCTACTATAATTTAGGTTTAAAGATAGGATACCATTTTTAATGTAAGTTTCATATGAATAATGTTATTCTGAAGATAACCATGTTATTAACTGCTGTAATAACGCTAAGTAGTTTAAATGCTCAAACCAAAAAACAAAAAACGCAGCATCAAAGAGACAGTTCTGTGGTAATCATATTTACACAGAAAAACAGTGCTGACTATCACCAGAAAGCAGAGAAAGAATCTTTAGACTCTCTCTCTGCTAAAAATATCATCAAGATAGCCCCATTAGGTTTTGTAGGAGGTACCTATCCTTTGATTTATGAAAGAAGACTTTTTGATGGAGTTAGTATGCTTGGAGGAATTGGACTTACTGGCAGGAATTTTGGTCGTACTGTATTTTATAATATCAGTGATGTAGGACAGCAAGACTTTACAGAAACATCAAATGGTTATACTAAAGATATTGCTGATAAGCTTTATAGTTATGACCATAGAGTAGCTAACATTGGTAATATGTATTTTGTACAGCTAAGGAAATATATTATGGACTACGAAGGTATGGACGGAAGGTTTGTAGGCCTTACTTACGATAACAGACAATATAATTACACTCATCAAGGTATAACGGCTTATAATAATAGCAAGCTGACTTATGGAGGACCTGACAAAAAGGAAATAGAATATATGAAGTCGTTTTATTTAGTGTTTGGTGATCAACATATCTATAAAAAGTTTTCAGTAGAACTCTCGACTGAGATTGGTGTAGATATTTTTAATGGTACTAAATATTGTGTTTATAACGACTACAATAATAATAATGGTTCATACACTTTAACTGAAAAGTTTGTAGACTATAACCTTACCACATTCCATATTAATGTTGGCTTTAAGTTAGGATATCACTTTTAGGTTTCTTAGCTGCTAAATGATTTATGCAGTTTAAAACATTAACCCAGATTACAGTTTATAGTTTTCTTAAAGACTACAGCTTAATTTGGTTAAAATAACACCATTAAGCTTTATTATCGAATGATTTAAAGATTGTTGAATAATACCAATTTATACCAATTTACTTAATAATAAGCCAATTAAAATAACCTAAAAACTTTATTCGAAAGGTCACTTCATTTAAGATTTTGTCTCATAGCCGACAGGCGGCCTCACCCCCAACCCCTCTCCGAAAGAGAGGGGAGAAATACACCTACCACTGCTGACTCCTTGTCTCTCCCACTAAAGTGGGCTCAACATTTTGGCATACGAAAAACCAGAACGGCTGATGTGGGTTGTGTATGAACGGGTAGAAAGCGGATATTAGCTGATTGCTTCGTTACCCTAATATTATCATAGAAATAATAAGCATACAGTGCTATAAAATTGTAGAGTTTGCAATGAATTAAATCGGCACTTTATTAGGATAAATGGTATAATGCATAAACTGGGATAATGTAGCAAAAGGTTATCAACTACCTAGCAGCAGAGCTAACGAGGTATGGAATACATCTGTTTAGTTTACTCGAAGCAGAGCTTCGGGGAATTGAACCCATAGGTATTAAATAAGAAAAGGGAGCTAAGAATAGCCCCCTCTTTCATTATAACCCTAAACCAGAAAAAAACAAAACGTTTATATTCTATAAATTTATTTTACAGTATAAGTCATATCGAAGAAATTAGCAGTAATGGTATAAGTACCACTGTTAGCAGGACCGTTGAAATTTGTACTTGCATCATATCCGAAACTACCACCTGAAGCAGGTACGGTACCATCAGCTACAGCATACTTATGAGTCCAGTCACCATTAACAGGCAACATTAAATATTGTTTACCACCGGTTAGCGCAATGGTAATCTGGAAAATACTTGCATCATTCTGAGTAAATTGTTGAGATGGAACTGGAACTGGATTATTCCAACCACCTGGAGTAGCATCTCCAACTAAAAATAAGTTAGCAGGGAAAGTGCTAGTATAAGGAGTAACAGTATAAGTTCCATGTTGGAAATCAACTAATATTTTGTACCAGCCAGAAGTAGCAGGAGCAGGAATATTTGATCCACCAGAAGTATAGAACTGGAATGAACCACCAGTACCAGCAGCGATGCCAGACACTGTAGCATCAGAAACTGCAAATTTCTGACTCCAATCTCCATTAACAGGTAATAATAAGTATTGATTACCACCAATCAGGTTAAACACCCCTTCGTAAGTAACAGAATCTTTTCTGTAGAACTGTTGAGAAGGAGTAGGAACAGGATTGTTCCATCCGCCCTGAGTTGCAGCACCTACTATAAACAAAGTATTGCTTGCTGGAGGAGTAACTACAGGAGGGGTAACATAAGGAGTCATTTTTACAGTAACAACATTAGAAGTATATTGCTCATTGTTGTTGTTGTAAGAAGAAATAACTCTTATATCCATATTGTAAGCAACATTAAAGCTAAAGCCATAAGCCAGCATAATGTTGTTCAAGTCTCTGGCTGTAAAAGACTTCGTTCTTGTACCGTTAAAGGTGTAACTAACTGCTTTAGAAAAGTTTCTACCAGAAGAATCTATCTGAACAATAAACTTGTAAGTACTTGAATCTGTTGCGTAAGCAGGATTGGTCCAATTTAATACAATTGCAGTTGTAAGTGAATCCTTAGCTGCTGCTGCAACTTTAGTAACCGAACTGGTTAAAGTAACGGCGTTGCCATTACTGTATAATGGTAAAGTATCTGTTTTAGTACATGCGTTAAAAAGCATTACTGCAACAAAAGACATTGCCAAAAATTTAAAGATATGTTTCATATAATAATTTTTAATTATTGATTTAATTATGCATGCTATTGTTGAGTAACAATGAATTTACCTCTTTGGAAATCTACATCAATTTTAAAGTTACCTGAAGCTGCTGGGCCAGGAAAGTTATCGCTTAAGTCTGCGCCAAAATCACCACCGGCACTTAGACCAGCAAGGGTTTTGTCTTTACAAGCATATTTATGACTCCAGTCGCCATTCTTTGGTAAAAACAAATATTCTTGTCCACCAATTAAAGGAACTGTAATAGTATACAAAGTAGGCGTTACCTGTGTAAATTGTTGTGCAGGAACTGGTACAGGATTGTTCCAACCACCAGCGGTTGCACTACCCACTAAGAATAATACACCATCGGAATAGCCTAGAGCAGCAGTACCTGGAGGCGTTACTTTTGGTGGAATAGCATAAGGAGTAGCCATGAACTTAAGTACATTGGAAATCAATAAAGCTGAACCATTGATAAGTGTTGATTTTACTCTCATTTCCAAATGATGAGGAACACCTACTGCCAATACTAATTGATTCAACATAATGTCGTTCAACTGAGATTGAGTAATGGTATAACTTAAATCGGAAGTAACACCAATACTTTTTAAGTTTGGATTAGTAAAATTAGAACCTGTTGTATCGATTTCGATTACATAATTTACATTTTGGGAGCTAATGCCAGTAGTAAACTGATAATTAGGATTTGTCCAACTTAAAGTAACTGCAGCATTAGCAGCATTTGCGTAAGATAAAGGAAGCGTACCAGTTAAATCGCTTTTAGCAACAGGTGCTGTACCCCCTAAATAATAATCTATTGCCTCTTGTTTTTTACAAGACATTGCTACGAATGCAAACAGAGAAGCAATAAATAGAAATTTAAAAATATTTTTCATTGTAATTTATTTATAAGTAATCAAATATTAATATCCTGTGTTTTGAGTCAAATTAGGATTTGAAGCCAAAACAGATGCAGGTATTGGGAATACATTATACTTAGAATCTACAGCTGTACCAGATGAAACACCACCTTTCCAAGGCCATAAATAAGTACCAGTAGTTAATAAACCATATCTTACTAAATCGGTACGACGGTGACCTTCCCAGTAAAGTTCTCTAGCTCTTTCGTCTAACACTAACTGTAAGGTTAAATCTACAGATTGTAATTGACCAACTGTAGTTCCACCATACGCTCTTGCTCTGATAAGATTAAGATAGTTTAAAGCAGTACCTGTAGAACCATTGCTAGCACCACGTAAAGTAGCTTCAGCATAAATTAAATACATTTCAGATAAACGGAATACAGGGAAATCCACATCGGCAAAGTAGCCTGTAGGATCTGATACTGCAGCACCATCTGATCTGATATTTACATATTTTCTTACGTGCACACCATTGGTAAAATCGCTTACATCATTAATTGGCTTAGCAGAAGGATAGCTAGGAGAATTAAATAAAGCTCTAGTATCGGTAGGATCACTAAATAAATTAGCTAAGTTTGAAGTTGCACGATAACCGTACCAACCACCACCAGATGCTCCATAAGTTGCAGTTGCATCATCGCCTGAAGCTCCGTGGGTAAAGAAGGTAGTATTACCATAACCAGTAGTGTGAGCACCATCGATAGGCACTGTCATGATAAACTCGTTCTTTTGTTTATCGTTATCGGCCATAAATAATTTAGCATAACTTGGTTGTAAAGAATAACCACCACCAATTACTTTAGAAGCATAATAAACAGCGCTATCGTAATGAGGAGTACCAGTGTAAACAGCAGCATTCAAATAAATACGTGCTAATAATGCCCATGCAGCACCTTGATCTACTCTACCATATTCTATGGTTTTAACAGGTTTTAAATCACCATCTATAGATTTTAGTTCCCCTACAACATAGTTGAACAAATCTGTTCTAGAAATTTCTCTAGGAAAACCAGCATTTACCTGATCTGCTTCTGTAACGAAAGATGATTTACCAAACAAATCCATCATTAACCAATAGTTGAATGCACGTAAGAATCTAACTTCTGCTCTAGAACTTTTAATAAAAGCTACAGAGTCAGCTGAAAAACCCTTAGAAGCAACTACCGCATCGGTTGAATAGCGTAGGTATTCGTTTGCCAATGTAACATTCCACATTGGTCTTGCGTACATCCCTTTTAAGAAAGGATCTGCGCTTGTTACTGCTAAATTGTGATAATCATGAATTGTTTGGTCATTCCAAGCTACAACTGCTTCGTCTGTAGGCAATTCTTCACAATTGAAAAAAGGACGGATAAAGGCAATTTGAGAACCTTCGTCCAAACCACCAGAGATGTCAGGAGAACCTGCAGGCCCAGTGTTACCACCTGAAGCTAATCCACCATAAATTTTAGCCAGAACTTCTACATACCCTGTTGGAGTTGAATAAACTTTATCAGGTGTATAATCGTTTGTTGGAAATAAATCCAACTTCTTTGCGCAAGACGTTACAGTAATCACCGCAACCAAGGCAAAAGTTATTTTTTTCACTATATTATATATCATAAAAAAAGAATTTACTAATTAAAAATCAAGATTACAACCTAAAGAGAATATTCTTGGACGAGGATAAATGGTATTATCAACACCAGTAGGGCTTGAGTTTTCAGGATCCAAACCACTGTATTTAGTAATAACAAATACATTCTGAATACTAGCGATTACTCTTAAAGAAGCTTTTTTGCTAAATACTTTACCAGCATTGTAGCCAATGTTAATATTATCTAATCTAAAGAATGAAGCATTCTCTATGTAGTAGTTAGATAAGTATTGATTATTAGCAAAACCTGTAGAAAGATAATTAGTACTAGCATTTCCAATAAAATCTACTGGATTTTTGATGGTTCTTAATACACCATTATTAGAAGCGAAATTATTGTACATGTAGTTTCCAATAGAACCATGACCGGCTAAACCAAAAGTCCATTTTTTATAAGCAACTTGAGTACTGAAACCGATTAAATAATCTGGAGCAGGTTTTTTGTAGTACATTAAATCTTTACTGTCTACAGCACCATCTCTGTTTCTATCTTCGTATAAACCTTCGATTGGTTTACCATTTGCACTATAAATTTGCTGATAAACATTAAAAGTATAAGGAGCATATCCTACTGCATGTACGCCTATATTATTACCTGTACCACCAGCAATACCACTTTGAGCAATTGCACTGTAAGTAGGGCCTAAATCAGTAATTTTTACGGTGTTATAAGCAATATTGAAACCTAAATCCCAAGTAAGATCTTTCGTTTTAACAGGAATAGTGTTTAAAGTAAACTCTACCCCACTACTTTCCATTTTACCAATGTTACTAGTAATTTGAATATCAAAGTTACTACCTGGAGCTTGCGGTACTAAGCTCAACAAATCTTTTGTTTGACGGCTATAATAATCAACTGATCCAGAAATTCTATTGTTTAAGAAACCAAAATCTAACCCTATGTTAGCAGTAGTAGTCGTTTCCCATTTAATATTTGGATCATAAGCGCCTGGGCGTAAGTAGCTGAAATAAGTGCTACCGAATTGATATTGAGCAGCAACGTTAGACATTGAATAAACAGGCAGATAAGGATAAAGCGGATTAAAACTACCTCCAGTTCCATCAATAGATTGTTGACCAGTTACACCCCAACTTCCGCGAAGTTTTAAATCGCTAACAACTTTGCTTGATTTGAAGAAATCTTCTCTTAATTTCCAAGCAGCAGAAACGGTAGGGAAAGAACCTACTCTAACTGAAGGAGAAAACTTTGAACTCGCATCACTTCTTAAAGAAGCAGTAACATAATATTTATTGTCGTAAGAATAGTTTAAACGACCTAAGTAAGATTCCAAACGATATTCAGGATTATCGGTAGCATAAGTAGGTACTGAACTAGCAATAACGTTTCCATCTTGACCATAGTTGGCATAGTTGTAATTGTTGGACAGGAAATCCTGATAACCGTGTAAGAACAATACATCTACCTTACTCTTTATGCTTTTAATATCTTTGGTATAGAATAAAGAAACCTCGTATAGGTTATTGCTTTTCTTTTGTTGATAATAAGCATAGTCTCCTTTAGTATGATAGTTAGTAGCCATTATAGAATCTCTATTATCATTACCACTACCACTTGCATTATCCAAACCAATATTTGCCTGAATATGTAAATCTGGGAAGAAATGTAGTTTATAATCTAACTGAACGTTTCCAATTACTCTGTTTACAGTAGAATTATTACGTCTTAATTCCAATAAAGCCAATGGATTACGAGTAGCCAAATCTATTGGATTGGTAGATCCTGGTTGTAACCATTCATAGTATCCACCCCATCTATTGCCTGGAGCATATACAGGCTGAGTAGGATCGAAAGATGCAGCAGCACCTACCGCACCACCATCTGCAAAACGGTTGGTAGTATTAGAATACTTAACATTTAAATTAACGGCTAAATGATCGTCAAAAAACTTAGGAGAAAGATTTAATGAAGTTGACAATCTATTAAAATGATCCGTTTTTAAAATACCATCCTGCGTAAGGTATCCTGCTGAAATACGGAAAGGAATATTTTTGATAGCACCGCTTGCACTTAGGTTATTGTCACTACCGATAGCAGTCTGGAAGATTTGATCTTGCCAGTTAGTATTTGCAGTTCCTAATAGATTTTTATAGGTATTGCTACCAGTAGCAGCCGCATCGGCATTAATAATGCTTCTAATTTGGTCGCCATTGAGTACATCCACTTTCTTAGCCACTGTACCTACTGAAAAATTAGTATTGAAATTAAGTTTAATTTTTCCTTTAGACCCTTTTTTAGTAGTAACCAAGATTACTCCATTAGAAGCTTTTGAACCGTACAATGCAGTAGCGGAAGCATCTTTTAAGATAGAGATAGACTCAATATCGTTTGGATTGATTGTATTTAATAAGTTAGCAGAACCTGAAACACTGTTATTGTCTACTGGTACGTTATCGATAACTATTAATGGATCGTTGCTAGCATTCAGAGAAGAACCCCCTCTAATACGGATAGTACTACCACCACCAGCGCTACCGCCACCAGTAGTAACCTGCAAACCAGCAACTTTACCTTGCAATAACTGTTCGGAAGAAGCGATAGCTCCTTTCTGGAAGTCTTTTGCTGTAACTGCTGTAACAGAACTGGTTAAATCGCTTTTTTTGCGGGTACCATAAGCAACTACTACCAAATCGTTCATATCCGATTTAACCTGTACTAGTTTTACGCTGATGGATTCACCACTAATTGCTACATCCTGAGAAGCGTAGCCAACGGAAGAAACCACTAAAGTAGTGGCTGTTTCTGGAACTTTAATTTTAAAAGCTCCATCGCTACTGGTTTGAACACCCAGTTTTGTACCTTTTACTAAGACAGAAGCACCCTGCAGGGCTGAACCGTCTTTTGAATCTGTTACCTTTCCGGTAACCACTTTGTCTTGTGCCAAGATAGATATTGAATACAACATCATTGGCAGCATCATGAACGCAAGTAGCAGTCGTTTAATTTTCATACTTGAAATTTTACTTGATTTATTAGTAAATGTTATTCCTGACAAATTCAAAACGTTAGAGAATACTGAAAAAAAGCAGGGGGGATTCCGTTTATTCTTCATTAAGAATACTGAACCTTCCATGAACTATTAAATGTTATATGAATCGTTTTTTTAATTCAATGACAAACATGCTGTAGTAGTTATTTTTCATTATTCGTTAGCGTTAGAATGTGTACAATGCACACATTCATGGCACAAAGATGTACATTTTACACAAACAAAAAAAATTTTTTTAACTAGTTGGTAACTTTTAAATTTTTTGCGGCTTAGGTTTAATAATTTTTGAATGGGAGTAATACAAATTACGGATTGGCGAATTAACGGATTTAACCCAGATTATGCAATAAAATTCTATTACCGTTTTCAAATACTTCAAACACAAGCGTTTGCTTGATTTTTTGTTTATGTAGAGAAGGATTTCCGATGAGTTTGAAAAGTCTCTTTTGGCAGCACTCGGTGGTAAAATGACAATCGATTACTCTCCGATGGCGTTGGTAGGCTCTCCGATGGGTTTGAAAAGTCTCTTTTGGCAGCACTCGGTGGTAAAATGACAATCGATTACTCTCCGATGGCATTGGTAGGCTCTCCGATGGGTTTGAAAAGTCTCTTTTGGCAGCACTCGGTAGTAAAATGACAATCGATTACTCTCCGATGGCATTGATAGGCTCTCCGATGGGTTTAAAAAGTTTCTTTTGGCATTAGTAGGTTTTTAGAGTACGGTAATGTTTGAAGAATAATACCGTACAATTTTATACATTGAATAGAGAGCAGGAAGGAATGATTTCGGATTAAACCCAGATTACCAGTATTATTTACTTATTAATGGTTGATTCTTAGTTTTACAGTATTTGTATTCATTTTCGCTTTTTGTTTTTTACTTTTTACTTTGAAATGAATTTTTATCGGTTATTTGCATAAATGCGAATTGAA
>Ga0208621_1000427_pt1 | contig 10362 bp, 8 predicted proteins | sample CryBogCBH26May08_FD_184617 | JGI IMG/M metagenome (GOLD analysis project Ga0208621, IMG submission 184617) | Freshwater microbial communities from Crystal Bog, Wisconsin, USA - CBH26May08 (SPAdes) (version 2) | ecosystem: Environmental > Aquatic > Freshwater > Lake | place: Crystal Bog... | reverse complement strand
GCATGCTCCCCCGCTCCACCCATACCCGTAGCGATCGTGAAGCCGCTCGTGGCAAACAATCTGGCCGCACCCAAGAAATCCAACGCCTCATTGGTCGCGCCATGCGTAGTGTCTTCAACCTAGAAACCTTAGGTGAGCGCACTATTCATTTAGATTGCGATGTCTTGCAAGCTGATGGCGGAACGCGCACAGCCTCCATTACTGGCGCTTATGTTGCCGCTAGAGACGCTGTGAACCAATTACTCGAAAGCGGTGTTCTCACGAAAGATCCGATCATCGATAGCGTCGCTGCCATCTCAGTGGGGATTTATCAGGGCACACCAGTACTCGATTTAGATTACCCAGAAGACTCTTCCTGCGATACCGATATGAATGTTGTCATGACTGGCAAAGGCGGCATGATTGAAGTGCAAGGCACCGCTGAAGGCGCAACCTTCTCGCGCGCAGAACTGACTGCCCTTCTTGATCTTGCAGAGCAAGGTATTCATGATCTGACTCAATTGCAGATAGAAGCACTCAAGTAAACCCATTGATTGCTGATTGAGATAATGTACAAAATGGTTCTCGCTTCCAATAACGCCGGCAAGGTTCGAGAGTTTCAAGCCCTGCTAGCGCCACTCCACATTGAAGTAATCCCTCAAGGTGAGCTCGGCATTGCGGCGGCAGAAGAGCCTCATCACACCTTCGTTGAGAATGCCTTAGTCAAAGCTCGTCATGCCAGCGCTGCAAGTGGCATGCCTGCTCTAGCTGATGACTCTGGTATTTGCGCTCATGCGCTGAATGGTGAGCCCGGAGTGTACTCAGCACGCTACGCTGGTAAAAATGGTGATGATGCTGCCAACAACCAAAAGCTGATTGCTGCTCTTGCTAATGAAAGTAATCGCGGCGCACATTATGTTTGCGCTTTAGTCATGGTGCAAAGTGAGCATGACCCAGAGCCATTGATCGTGCAAACGCGTTGGTATGGTCAGATCGTCGATCAAGCAAAAGGTGAAAATGGTTTCGGTTACGACCCCTACTTCTTTTTGCCAGAGCTAGGAAAAACAGCCGCGCAATTAGATCCCGCACAAAAGAATCTCATCAGCCATCGCGGACAAGCTTTGCGTGAGTTGATTGCGCAACTCCAGAATCGCCCATAAGAGTGCTTCATTCCAATCTGAATACAGTGCAAATGACTGCGCTACCACCGTTAGCGTTGTACATTCATTTTCCGTGGTGTGAAAAGAAATGCCCTTACTGTGATTTTAATTCGCATCAAGTGAAGGATGCTAAAGAGAGCCAACATTCGCAAGGCTTTGATGAAGAGCGCTACATCAAAGCGCTGATTACCGATCTCGAAACAGAATTACCGCGCATCTGGGGTCGTCAAGTTCACAGCATCTTTATTGGTGGTGGCACCCCTAGCCTACTCTCCCCGAAGGGGGTGGATGACCTGCTTTCAGCCATTCGGGCACGCGTCAATCTAGAACCTGGTGCCGAGGTCACGATGGAGGCCAATCCTGGTTCAGTCGAGGCTGACAAGTTCGCAGCCTTTGCTAAATCTGGCATCAATCGTGTCTCTTTAGGAATACAGAGTTTTCAAGATGAACAGCTCAAAGCCTTGGGGCGAATTCACAATGGTGAAGATGCCAAGCGGGCCATTGCCATTGCGGTTCAGAACTTTAAGTCTGTGAATATTGATTTGATGTACGGACTGCCCAATCAGAGTTTAGCTGCCGCCAAAGTCGATGTCGATACCGCACTTTCTTTTAATACGCCGCATCTCTCGCTCTATAACCTCACGCTAGAACCGAATACGTATTTCGCAAACTTTCCTCCTAAGCTACCCAGCGAAGATGAGATCGATGCGATCTTTGAGCAAAATCTAGCACTCCTGACTGCAGCTGGATATAAAAGATATGAAGTTTCTGCTTACGCTAAGAAAGATCAGGAGTGCAAACACAATTTGAACTACTGGCGCTTTGGTGATTACATCGGCATTGGTGCCGGTGCGCATGGCAAGATATCTTTTCCGGACAAAGTAACGCGGCAAGTTCGTGAGCGCCATCCAGCGACCTATATGCAGGCCATAGAAACCAAAGGTAATGCATTGATTGAGTCACGTGAAGTGCCTGCCAAAGATCTGCCATTTGAATTTATGCTCAATACTCTGCGACTAACAGATGGTGTTGAAACAAAAACGTTTAGTGAGCGCACCGGCTTACCACTGCATGTGATTTCTAAGGGTCTTGAAGAGGCTAGTAAAAAAGGACTGCTCGATGACAATCCTACAGTGCTCAAAGCTACAGAGCTAGGCTTACGCTACTTGAATAATCTTCAAGAGATGTTCTTGGAGTAGATGAAAACGCTCAGCCTCAACGCTTACTGAGGAATTGACTGATTGACCTACTTCCCGCTCCATGTTGGTGGTTTCCCCTCCAGAAATGCAGCGACGCCATGAGCAAAATCGGCACTGCCATAGCACTCTGCAATCAGATCTGAGCAGTCAGGTAGATTGCTTTTGATCAAGCGTGCCAGAGTCAGTTTTGAAACCTTTTGAGTGATCGGTGCCAACTTCATGAGACGCCCTGCTAAATCCTGAGATGCTTGCGTGAGATCCTCAGGCAAATAAGTGGCCAATATATAACCTTGCTGTAGCAACTCAGACGCGGGAATCATTTCAGCTAATAAAAGCATGCGCTTGACGATGTTGACTCCAAGATGAGCGACCAACCAAGAAACATTTCCAGGGGACAAGCAATTGCCAAGGGTTTTTGCAATCGGAACGCCAAAGCGCGCATCGTGCGTCGCAAGGCGGAAATCGCAACAGCTGGCAATCGCTAAGCCACCCCCTACTGCCATGCTATCAATCACTGCTATCGTTGGCATCGGTAAGCTTGCCAGTGGGGTTAAGTAGTCGTCAATTTCCCCTTCATAGCGAATGCCATCGGCACCCGTTTTAAATTCAGAAAACTGGGCAATATCACTGCCAGAAACAAAAGACTTGCCACCTGCGCCCCGAAAGATAGCTAGGCGAACCTGAGAGTTCTGGGCAAGATCCTGACAAATGTTCTTGAGGCTTTGATACATACCTACCGTCATGGCATTGCGAGCTGCCACGTGATCAAAGGTCACATGCGCAATGCCATCATGAATCTCACATAAGACTTGAGCAGTCATACCAAGAAATTACTCAGCCTTAATATTCAAGCTTTTAACAAGGCGTTGATATTTAGCCAACTCTCCAGTTAAGAACAAGCTAAACGCCGCAGGCGTGGTTGGGCCTTCTGGTTGTAGACCTTGAGAATCTAAAGTCTTCTTAATTTGCGGATCCGCCATTGCTGCTTTGACTGCAAGATCAATCTTGTTGACTACCACCGGATCCATTCCTTTGGGACCCATGATGGAATACCAATTGGTCACATCAAATCCTGTAATGCCCACTTCATTAAAGGTTGGTACATTTGGCAGAATGGCTAAACGCTTAGGCGTGGAAATAGCTAAAGCCTTCAGGCTGCCATCTTTGATCTGCTGCAAGTTAGGCGGCAGAGTATCAAAGTTCATCGTAATCTGGCCGCCAAGCAAATCAATAATAGCCTGGCCACTACCCTTATAAGGGACATGGTTTAAAGAGATCCCAGCGATTTTGGCAAAAAGTGCGCCCGCTAAATGTTGAGTACTCCCAATACCGGAAGAACCATAAGTCATTTGATCAGGATTGGCCTTGGCCAAGGCAATCAATTGCGCTACAGAGTTCACAGGCATGGAAGCTTTTACTACCAGCACATTGGGAACGTAACCTAAGTAGGTGATCGGTGTGAAATCCGTGGCTGCGTTGTAAGGCACACTAGTCAGAACAAATGGCGCAATCGCATTTGAGTTTGAATGCCCAACCAACAAGGTATAACCATCTGGCGTTGACTTTGCAATTTGATCAGCGGCAATGGTTCCTGCTGCACCAGACTTGTTTTCCACAATCACGCTTTGGCCTAAGATTTCACCCATCTTCGGGGCAAGAGCACGCGCCACAATGTCGGTTCCTCCACCAGGAGCAAACCCAACAATTAAACGAATAGGTTTAGTGGGGTATGCCTGTTGAGCAGACACTGAAAAAGGCACAGCGCAAAGACCAAAAGCAGTTGCCAAAGCAAAGCTTCGCGCAATCCATTTGGGGGACTGAATCAACATGAAATCTCCAATACTGTTCTAGTTATATATTCATCAAGGCAAGATATTGATGATGCGCTATTGCTTGATATTATTATCAGATTCATTCTAAACATATAAAAACAATAGAGACAATGACGAAAACCCCTAGCTCAAAACCTTTGCCCCTAGCTGGAGTTCGTGTTTTGGATGTCAGCCAGGTCATGGCTGGCCCCTACTGCTGCATGCTGCTGGCCGATCTAGGTGCAGATGTCATCAAAATTGAGCCTCCAGGAACTGGCGACCAAACCCGTGGCGCCATGGGATTTAAGATGAAAGGTTCAGATAGCATGGGCTTTCTGAATATGAATCGCAATAAACGCAGTGTCACCTTAAACCTCAAGAGTAAGGCTGGCAAAGAGGTCTTTTACAAGCTTGTCAAGACTGCCGATATCTTGGTAGAAAACTATCGTCCTGGTGTCATGAAAAAACTCGGGATCGACTATCCCTCTCTCAAAGCGATGAATCCTGGTTTGGTCTATGCCAGCATCTCTGGTTTTGGTCAAACGGGTCCTTGGGCTGACAGGCCTGGTTTTGATCTGATGGCTCAAGCCATGTCTGGCGTGATGAGTGTGACTGGCTACCCTGATGGTCCACCAGTAAAAGCCGGTGTTCCAGTTGCTGATATTGGTTGCGCCCTCTTTGCCGTGTACGGCATCCTCTCTGCCTATATTGGTAAAACCAAATCTGGAGAAGGCCAATTTATTGATGCCTCATTATTTGATTCTGCTTTAGCGTTTTCTATTTGGGATACCGCGCAGTACTGGGGAACTGGTGTTGAGCCATATAAGCTGGGTACCGCCAACCATATGAGCGCACCCTATCAAGCCATGAAAGCATCTGACGGCTATTTTGTGATGGGCGCCACCAATCAAAAACTTTGGAAACTGCTGTGCGACAACATTGGTCGACCAGAACTATTTGAAGAAGCGCGCTTTAAGACCAATCCATTGCGCCTAGCCAATCGCTTAGAACTGGCGAGTGAACTAGAGAAAACCTTTATTAGCAAAACCAGTGAAGAATGGGTTGACCAACTGCTAGCAGAAGGTATCCCTGCTGGTCCCATCAATACCTATCCACAAGCCTTTGATAGCGAACATGGCAGACATCGCCAAATGCGCATGGAAATTGATCATCCCATTGAAGGTAAAGTGCCGAATATTGGCTTTGCAGTGAAGTTGAGTGAGACGCCCCAACAAGTCAGAAAACATCCGCCCTTGCTTGGCGAACACACTAGCGAGTTATTGGCAGAACTTGGAATTACTGGCGATGAACTCAAAGCACTTGAAGCGGGTGGCGCTTTTCAGCCAGAGGCCTAGTGATTAGCTACTGAGCAATAAAAAAAGCCCATAAGGGCTTTATCTGTATACATCATTGGCGGAAGAGGTGAGATTCGAACTCACGGAGGACTTTCATCCTCGCCAGTTTTCAAGACTGGTGCATTCAACCGCTCTGCCACTCTTCCTTATGTGATCTATCTATCTCGATTTGATCCAAGCCCCAGATTATAAAGAACTTTTGATTTGACCCTCTAAATGCTTGGCAATCGCAAGACTGGAGGTAAGGCCAGGGGACTCAAAGCCATATAGATTAAAGAGACCGTGCAGGCTATGGTCTTGTGGGGTATTAAAGCAAAAGTCACCCGCTGGGGCATTGGGGGGGACGACTTTGGCTCTCACACCTGAATAGTCAGGCTGCAAGCTCCCATCTTTCAGTTCCGGCCAATATCTTCTGACAGCCTCATAAAAACCCTCACTCCGTTTTGGATTCACGGTGTAATCAATTTGACCTTCGCTCTCGATTTCCAACCACTCTACATCTGGCCCAAATTTGGCCTGACCACCCATATCCAAAGTGAGATGCACACCAAGACCTCCGGGTTCGGGAATGGGATAGATCAAATGCGTAAATGGTGATTTTCCAGAAAGCGAAAAATAATTGCCTTTAGCGAAATAGGCTTTGGGTATGTGCTCTTGCTTGAGTCCTGCAATTTTTTGAGCTACTGCAGGCGCACTCATGCCAGCACAATTAATCAGTAGCTTGGTCTGAATCTTCATACCATCCGCACCACCAATCTCGAGCTCATAGCCACCCTCTCCATTGGAACCAAGAGGCTTTGCACTGAGTAATGGCGATTGGTAGGCAACCATGCCACCCGCATCCTCAAAGCCGCCCAGGAGCGAGAGCATAAAGCCATGGCTATCGACTATGCCCGTGCTGGAGGACAGAATTGCTGCGCAACATTGCAGTTGAGGTTCCAGTACTTTTGCATCATCACCTGAAATCAGCTTGATCTCCGGCACACCATTATTTTGCGCTTTATACAAAATGGCTTGCAAGTCGTCGATCTGTGTTTCATCGCTAGCAACAATTAACTTGCCGTAGGGCTGAGTCGCGACTTGATGACTGCGGCAATATTCATATAGCAGCCGATTACCCTCTACACAGAGCTGCGCCTTAAGAGAATCCTTGGGGTAATAAATGCCAGCATGGATGACCTCGCTATTGCGTGCACTGCTAATCGTGCCAAAGGCATTTTCACGCTCTAACAGGATAGTCTCACGCCCCTGAAGTGCCATTTCTCGCGCTACGGCTAGGCCAACTACCCCCGCTCCGATCACGACACAGTCAACTTGATCCATCTATTTGTCCCGCTTTTACTTGTTATTTATTACCAGTAATATACCGAAATCCTAAGATTTTCAGTGTTTTAGGGGTTTTGATAGCCCTTATTGATAAAATCTAGCAATGTCTTCTAGACCCCTAAAAAACACAGAATATTCGACCAATAGCACTCATACGGCAGTTGACGTAGTGCTCGATACCGCCTATCAAAATATCAGCGCAGCAGAGTGGAGCAAGCTATTTTCTGTAGCCACTAAATCCAAGGTAAAAGAATTTATTGCTGATATGTTTGCAGGAAAACATATCAATTTAAGCGAAGACCGCCCCGCCCTTCACTCTGCATTACGCAATCTTTCTAAAGCCCCTGTCTTGCTAGATGGCTCAGATGTGATGCCAGCAATTGCCGATGTTTGGGCTCGCATGAAAGCGCTCTGCAATAAATGGGTTGGTGTTACAGATGTGATTCATATTGGTATTGGTGGATCTGATTTTGGTCCACGTTTAGCCATTGAGGCATTAGCTCACGTTCCCGGCATCAAGAGTCGTGAGATGCGCATGCATTTCTTGGCCAATATTGATACTGCGGAGCTTGCTCGAATTTTGGCGCGCGCTAACCCCAATAGCACGCGAGTCATTATTGTTTCTAAATCATTTACAACTTTAGAAACCATGATGAATGCCAAAGCGCTCGTCAACTGGTTTAAAGAACATAACTGCACTCAGGGTCAAATTAGTAAATCCCTATTTGCAGTCACTGCGAATGTTTCTGCTGCCAAACAATTTGGTGTTGAGCAAGATCATATCTTCCCTTTTTGGGATTGGGTAGGCGGGCGCTACTCAGTATGGTCCGCGGTTGGCCTGCCAATCGCTCTGCAGTATGGCTTTGAGACCTTTGAGGAATTCTTAGCAGGCGCGCATGCGATGGACTTGCATTTTAAGAGTGCCCCACTTGAAAGTAATCTCCCCGTGCTGATGGCTCTGGCCCTGTTTTATCAACAAAAGCAGCATGGTATCAAGGCTTATGCTGTGATTCCGTATGCTGATGCTTTGGATGGATTTCCGCGCTGGTTGCAGCAACTCGATATGGAAAGTAATGGCAAGAGCGTTGGCCGTGATGGCGTGAAGCTCAAGTACTCATCGCCAGTGGTATTTGGTAGCGCCGGTAGTAATGCCCAGCATTCCTACTTCCAGTTACTGCATCAAGGCACAGACATTATTCCAATTGATTTTATTGCCGTGCGTAAACCCATGAGCAACCGCCCTGAAGCCGTTGCGCATCATCATATTTTGCTTTCCAACTGCTTAGCCCAAGCTCAAGCCTTGGCTCATGGCAAAGATGCGCAAAATCCAAACGAGGTGTACCCCGGTAAGCGCCCTAGTAACTTATTAGTCTTGCCAGAATTGAGTGCGTTTTATTTAGGCGCGCTCTTAGCTCTTTATGAAAATCGCGCTACTACTCTTGGCATCCTTTGGAATATTAATAGCTTTGATCAGCCTGGTGTGGAGTTGGGTAAGGTCTTAGCTAAGCCCATCGAAAAAGCTTTAGCCAGCAATCTAAAAGATATTTCCCCGAATGCCGAGATTGATTCTGTCACTGCTGCCAGAATTAATTACTTAAATTCTTAAACAGTACAACCTTTTTATCTACCTACTAAGGCTTTGGATTTTTTAGTAAAACTTTTCTATCAAAATTGATTACTCAGGATTGAACGTGCAACTATCCCCTTCTATTTTTAAAGCCTATGACATCCGCGGCATCATCGATGAGACCCTAGATCCTTCGATTGCTAAGCTTATTGGTCAAGCCTTTGGCACTGAGATGCGTGAGCTCAATGAATCTGACATTGTGATTGGTCGTGATGGACGCCTGTCCGGTCCAAGTTTGATTGAGGCCCTCACCGAGGGTCTACTCTCTACCGGCATTAACGTTATTGATTTAGGGATGGTGGCAACACCGATGGTGTATTTTGCCGCTAACCACATGCTCAATGGTAAACAACCCCGTTCTGGCATCATGATTACTGGTAGCCACAACCCACCGAATTACAACGGCTTCAAAATGGTTTTGGGTTCCGCGGCGATTTACGGCGAGCAAATTCAAGCACTGCGTAAGCGGATCGAGGCTAAGCAATTTGCTACTGGCTCTGGTACCGGCACTCGCAGTACTTTTGATATTTTTCCAATGTATCTTGATTACATCGTGGGCGATATCAAGCTGGCTCGCCCGATGAAAATTGCAGTCGATTGCGGCAATGGTGTGGGCGGCGCTTTTGCTGGAAAACTTTTTAGAGCTTTGGGCTGCGAAGTGCAAGAACTTTTTTGCGAAGTCGATGGCACCTTCCCTAATCATCATCCTGATCCTGCCCATATTGAAAATCTGCAAGACCTGATTGTCAATTTACAAACCACCGGTAACGAATTAGGTCTCGCTTTTGATGGCGATGCTGATCGCCTAGGGGTGGTCACCAAAGATGGTCAAGTGATTTTTCCGGATCGCCAAATGATGCTCTTTGCTAAAGATGTCTTATCTCGCAATCCTGGCGGCCAAATCATTTACGACGTCAAATGCACGCGTAACTTAGCGACCTGGGTGAAGCAGCATGGTGGTGAACCCCTCATGTGGAAAACGGGTCACTCTTTAGTCAAAGCTAAGCTTAAAGAAACCGGGGCCCCACTAGCGGGCGAGATGAGTGGTCACATCTTCTTTAAGGACCGTTGGTTTGGTTTTGATGATGGCTTGTATACCGGCGCTCGTTTACTGGAGATTTTGAGTAAGGAAGCTAATCCCAGTGATACGCTCAATCAATTGCCTAATGCTATCTGCACTCCAGAGTTGCAACTCGCTTGCGCTGAAGGTGAACCCTTCACGATTTTGGACTCCATTAAAGCCAATGCACGTTTTCCAAGTTCAGTGGCGATTAATACGATTGATGGTGTGCGGGTGGAATACGCCGATGGCTTTGGTTTAGCAAGACCTTCCAATACCACCCCCGTTGTGGTGATGCGCTTTGAAGCCGATAGTGAGGCTGCTATACAGCGTATCCAGGCAGAATTTAAAGCAGTATTACTCGCAGCCAAGCCAGAAGCCATTCTGCCCTTTTAGTACCAAGCTAGACCCTTCCCTCGCTTCTCATGAGGCCTAAGTCCGAAGGATTGGTCTTGGGGAATGCGCAAGATGGGGAGCGCAGAAGGTGCGTCTTATTCTATTAACTTAGCGATTGTAGCGAGCGCCATTTGAGCTCGATTCTTTAGAAAGATACATCGGCTTTGGCGTAATCTTTCGTCTCGGTCCTGCTTCTATCGAAGCTTTCATGTCATGGGTATAAAGTACGGCCGTTTTTTTACTAGAGGACTGCTTTGATACGCCCGCACGAGGATAGGAAGATTTTGAAGCTACCGTTAATCGGCGAGGGCCGCTAGGACTCACCGCATCATCAAGTTCTAATAGCGCCCGCGGATTGATGGGATTTTGATACTGACGAAATTCAAAATGTAAATGTGGAGTGCGCGCATTACCGCTTGTCCCCACTGTCGCAATCGGGGTCGCTTGCG
>Ga0208621_1000422_pt1 | contig 10397 bp, 8 predicted proteins | sample CryBogCBH26May08_FD_184617 | JGI IMG/M metagenome (GOLD analysis project Ga0208621, IMG submission 184617) | Freshwater microbial communities from Crystal Bog, Wisconsin, USA - CBH26May08 (SPAdes) (version 2) | ecosystem: Environmental > Aquatic > Freshwater > Lake | place: Crystal Bog... | reverse complement strand
CTCACTCCAAGCAATGATCTGTGGCTCTAGGGCTAAAACCGCATGAAGTGCTTTTGGTAGATGACGCAACTCGCGCAAGAGCTCTTTTTCTTTTTCAGCAGAAATCCTGCCAGCACGCTTGGCAATAGAAACTGCCAAGAGGTAAAGGGCCAGTAATTGAGTAGTGAATGCCTTGGTAGAGGCAACACCAATCTCAGCACCCGCCTTAGTCAAAAAGTGCCAATCCGTTTCACGGACCATTGCGCTACTAGCCACATTACAAATAGCTAAAGTAAAGCGATGTCCCATGCTCTTAGCGTGCCGCAATGCCGCCAGGGTATCTGCAGTTTCGCCCGACTGAGAGACTACTACGATGAGTGTGTTTGGATTTGAAACAGTATTGCGATAGCGATACTCGCTAGCAATCTCAACTTGAGTAGGAATGCCGGCTATATCTTCGAGCCAGTACTTAGCAACGCAGGCAGAGTAATAGCTAGTACCACAAGCCAAAATCAAAATCTGATCAAACGATTTCCAATCTTCTGGATTGGCAGCAAAGAGTGCAGGACCAAATTCAGCAATATTCGCAAGGGTGTCACCAATCGCTCTAGGCTGCTCAAAGATTTCTTTTTGCATGTAGTGCTGATATGGGCCCAGATCAACGGCTTCAGATTGAGCTGGCATAGTCTTACTCTCGCGCTGTACAGTTTTACCAGCTTGATCAATCACTTCTACTGAACCTGCTTTAAGGATGGCAATATCACCCTCCTCCAAATACATCATGGCATGGGCCCTGCCTGCCAATGCAAGAGCATCAGAAGCTAAGAAGTTTTCTTGATCGCCTAGCGCCACTACTAAAGGAGAGCCCGCCCGAGCACCAACCAATAAGTCGGGACTATCTTGTGCAATCACCCCGATGGCATATGCACCATGCAACTTAGGCAGCACAGCCTTTACAGATGCCGCCAAATCTTTTTGACCACTTGCTACATATTGTTGATGCACTAAATGGGCAATGACTTCTGTATCGGTCTCTGAGGTAAATACATACCCAGCTGCTTTTAACGCCGCACGAAGTGACTCGTAGTTCTCAATGATGCCGTTGTGAACCACAGCAATTAAGCCATTAGAAATATGGGGATGGGCATTTTGGGTGTCAGGCTTGCCATGTGTAGCCCAACGAGTATGGGCAATTCCAAGCGTCCCATGAAAATCTTTGCCCTGCTCCGCTAGTTCTGCAACACGCGCTGTAGTGCGGGCTCTTTCAATGGGATGCTGAGCATCATCACTATTGATTACTGCAAAACCACAAGAATCGTAACCGCGGTACTCGAGGCGACGTAAGCCCTCAACTAAAACATCCACAATATTTTTATGGGAGACAGCGCCAACAATTCCGCACATTATTTTTTACCCTTTGCGGCTTTCTTAGCCACGGCTTTCTTAGTTGCCGTCTTTTTTGCTGCCACTTTTTTTTCTTGCTTCACGGGGCGTTGCCACGGTATAGAAATTTGTTTTGCTCTAGAAACTGTTAATTGATTTGGTGGAGCATCTTTGGTAAGCGTTGTACCTGCCCCCAATGTTGCTCCACGCCCAACCCGCACTGGTGCAACCAGCTGAGTATCGGAACCAATAAAGGCATCATCTTCAATAATAGTTTGATGCTTATTTACACCATCGTAATTACACGTAATCGTGCCAGCGCCAATATTGACCCTGGAGCCAACTATCGAATCCCCAACATACGCTAAATGATTGGCTTTGCTATTAGCAGCGATCTTGCTGTTCTTCACTTCGACGAAGTTGCCGATATGTACATCATTCGCCAAATCAGCACCTGGACGTAAGCGCGCGTAAGGACCAACCACAGAATGATTGCCAACCTTCGCACCATCCAGATGACTGAATGCATTGATGGAAACATTTTTACCAATCACGCTATTGCGGATGACACAGTAAGGACCAATCTTGGTTCCAACCGCTAAAGTCACACAACCTTCGAATACGCAACCCACATCAATAAAGACATCCGTGCCGCACTCCAGCGTGCCGCGTACATCAATACGGGCAGGATCGGCTAGGGATACGCCGGCATCCATTAATTGATTGGCGATGTTGAGCTGATGGGTGCGCTCCAAGCTTGCGAGCTGATCACGACTATTAACGCCGATGGTTTCAAACTCATAGTCTGCTTGCGTTGTACGAATGGGCACACCATCTTTAACCGCCATCGCAATCACATCAGTTAAGTAATACTCGCCTTGAGCATTACTGGAACGTAATGCCTTGAGCCACCTTTTCAATGCGTTAGTTGGCAACACCATGATGCCGGTATTAATTTCTTTGATAGCCTTCTGTGCGGGAGTTGCGTCTTTCTCCTCCACAATCTCCCGTACTGAGCCATCAGCATCACGCACGATGCGGCCATAGCCAGTAGGATTGGTGAGATCTTGTGTTAGTAGAGCCAATGCAGAATCTTGACCACGTACACCATCAGCCAGTTTGGCTAGCTTCGCTAAAGTCTTTTTACTAGTGAGGGGGACATCGCCGTATAGAACCAAAGTTGGCTCTTGCACGTCTATTTTGGGCAAAGCCTGCAACAAAGCATGGCCGGTTCCCTTTTGCTCGGCTTGTAACACAGTCGCCACTTTGCCAAAGCTAGGGTCTTCTTGGCTGGCATTTGCTATAAATTCTTTTACATCAGCTGCGCCATGCCCAACAACAACGATAGGCCCTGTTTTAGCCTGCTTGCCCTGCAAGAATAATGCGGTGGTCAGTACATGCTGTAGAAGAGGCTTCCCAGCTAGAGTTTGAAGCACTTTGGGCAAAGCGGATTTCATCCGCTTGCCTTGCCCCGCAGCCAAAATGACGATGTTCATAGGGTGGAATTATAAATCCCTTGAATCATGGTGCCGCAGGCTAATTCATCTAATTGGGCTTCATCAATTGCCTTATCACCAGATGATCTAGCAGCAATACCAGATAACTCGGTCGAGATCTCCAAATTTTGGAAATCAAAGGCCTCGCCATCCATGAGATGGGAAGGCACGATGTGATGCATGGAGCGGAATAGATTTTCGACCCGCCCTGGATATTTCTTTTCCCACTCACGTAGCATTTGCTTCATAGCGCCACGCTGTAAATTGGGCTGACTGCCACACAAATCACACGGAATAATAGGGAAGTTCATATCAGCGGCATAACGCTCAAGCAATTTTTCTGGTACGTAAGCCAGGGGACGGATGACGATATGTTTGCCATCATCAGAACGCAATTTAGGTGGCATGGCTTTTAACTTGCCAGCATAGAACATGTTTAACAGTAGCGTTTCTAAGATGTCGTCGCGATGATGGCCCAATGCAATCTTGGTTGCGCCTAATTCGTCAGCAACGCGATACAAGATGCCACGACGCAAACGTGAACATAATCCACAAGTAGTTTTACCTTCTGGAATAACACGCTTCACAATGCTATAAGTATCCTGGTTCTCAATATGAAACTGCACACCCAAATTCTTTAAATAGTTAGGCAAAATTTCTGCAGGAAAGTTTGGTTGCTTCTGATCTAAATTGACGGCAACGATTTCAAAATGGATTGGCGCACGCTCACGTAACTTCAAGAGGATGTCGAGCATGGCGTAACTATCTTTACCACCCGATACACAGACCATGACTTTGTCGCCATCCTCGATCATGCCAAAGTCACCAATAGCTTGACCAACTAAGCGACACAATTTCTTCTCGAGCTTGTTTTCTTCGAAGACGGTTTTGCGAGTATCAGTCATAAAAAATTAAATTGGTTTCATTCGAAATACTTCAACGCCGACTGAATGGCAATCAGGATATACATCGGGCTTGGCAGTGCTGACGCGCGCAGCCAACACTTTTGGATGGACCAACATTGCCGTCACGATATCATCGCAAAAGGTTTCTTGTAAATGAATATGCCCCTGCGAGGCCCGCGCCTTAATGGTTTCACGCATAAAGTCATAATCAACCACTTCATCCAACTGATCCTGGCTTGGGGTATTCATTGCCAGCGGAATATATAAATCGACATTCAGAATCACGCGTTGTTCTGCCTTCTTCTCAAAATCATGTACACCGATATTGATGTAGATCTCATAGTCGCGCAAGAACAAACGGCGACAATCAACTAAAGCAGGATGAGAAAGAATAGCGTGCATAAATAGTTGCTTTATTAGGGTGTTTTAAACATCACATCGCGTGATGAAGATAAAAGATGCTGACCGCCATCGACATACAAAGTAGTGCCGGTAATTGCGCTTGCCTCCGCTAAAAATACAGCAGCCTTTGCAATATCAACCGGTGTAGATGATTTTCCTAAAGGCGTCATCTGATGCGCCTTAGAAAACCCCGCTTGTGTTTGGTCGCCCGATGGCAGAGAAATTCCTGGGGCTAAACCGACTACACGTAAGTAAGGAGCAAAGTCCATGGCTAAGACTTCGACCGAGGTCAACAATGCCGCCTTAGATAAGGTGTATGACAAATAATCGGGATTGAGATTAATGAGTTTCTGATCGAGTAATTGGATGACGGAGGGCAGTGATTCATCATCGCTATTTTTTACATTATTTTTTTGCGTTTCGAACATTAATTGGGCCAATAGAATTGGCGTGACTACATTCACCTGCATATGTTCTTGCAAGCTTTTACTGGTCAATTTGGAATCGGAGTTAGCACGGTCATACTCAAAAATCGAAGCGTTATTCACTACACAATGCAGGCCAGCAAATTGACTCGCCACTGCAGCAAAGAGTACTGTGACTTCTGCTTCATTTGCCAAATTTGCCTGAAATGCTTGCGCCGTCCGCCCTAGCTTCTGAATCTGGGCTACTGTCTCCTGGGCTTCAGCCTCAGATCGCCCATAATGAATAGCAACATCCCACCCTTGACGGGCAAACTGCAAAGCAATTTCACGACCCAGGCGCTTAGCTGCACCGGTCACTAAAACCGCTTTATTTTGCTTGGATGGGGAAGTTGAACTAGGGTTCAATTAAATTCTCTTAGACTAGCGAGCTATGGATATTACCTTGACCAGCCTTGAAATGGAGCATAGCAAGCTCCTAGGCAGCAAAATTGCCACTGAAATTGCATCCCAAGGCGGCTGGATCGCCTTTTCTCGTTATATGGAAATGGCCTTATATGAGCCGGGAATGGGGTATTACAGTGCCGGGGCCCACAAACTTGGAGCAGGCGGAGATTTCACAACAGCCCCTGAGCTCAGCCCTCTGTTCGGGGCTGCAATTGTTTCCACCATCCTGCCAGTCCTCGAGGGGCTCAAGGCTCAAGGCCTTCCCGCTAAGATTCTAGAGTTTGGCGCAGGCACCGGCAAATTGGCCGAGTCCATTCTGACTCGACTAAACGACCTTGGTTTCCAGCTAGATGGCTACGACATTATTGAGATCTCACCAGATCTAACCCAAAGACAGCAGGAACGACTTCATAAGCTTGCAGCAGAACTTGAGCTCTCCACAAAATGCTCTTGGTTGAGCTCCCTAACAGAGAACTTTAAAGGCGTCATTCTCGCTAATGAAGTGATTGATGCAATTCCCTGTGACGCCATCATTTACCAAAATGGCTTTTGGTATTGGTATGGAGTGAGCTTTGCCGAAGATAAATTCTTTTGGAAAACTGGTAAGCCCGTTGAGCAGGCCTTGCTGCCAGAGAGTCTTCTGAGTGGAAATTTCTCAGAAGGCTATGTCACCGAATTACACCCACAAGCAAATGCTTGGATTCGCCAGATTGCCAAACAATTAGATGCTGGTTTATTTCTCACCTTCGATTATGGCTTTCCAGAGAGCGAGTACTACCACCCACAAAGAATTGAAGGCACTCTGATGGCCCATCATCGTCATCATGCTATTCAAGATCCTTTTTATTTACCTGGCTTATGCGACTTAACAACCCACGTGGAGTGGGCACAGATTGCCAGAAGCGCACTTGCAGAGAATGTTGATGACGTCTACCTCACCAATCAAGCAGCCTTTCTGCTGGATGCCGGTATCGGAGATATCGCCCTAGAAATTGGCGATCCAAGCAATCCAGAAACTTTCTTGCCAATCTCCAACTCGTTACAAAAGTTGCTTTCAGAAGCAGAGATGGGTGAACTATTTAAAGCGTTTGCTTTTTCAAAGAAGCTAGGTGCCCTGCTACCAGGATATGTTCTTGAGGACCTTCCAGGCCTTAGAGGCAGAAATAGACTTTAATGTAGCGCCACAGTAATTGCTGCAAGTCTTGCGGTTTCAACTGCACTGCGGATTCTTTCGCCATTAGAGCGGTCTTCAGCAGCCAACCCAGCAATAATGTCTGCTGGGTTCAAAGCCTGCGCTTGTTGCATAGCCTTAATCAATCCGGATACATTCAGACCAATTCTATTCATAAGATCTAACAGCGCTTGAGAGCGATCCGGCTTGCGCCACACATCAGCGCGATTGAACCAAGAGAGGACATCTACTACTTGGTAGACGCCATGAGGATTTTTACTGATGAACACATTCAATTCGCTAAAGATTTCGCTAAAGTCACGTACCTCGATGGGCATGCGCACACACTCAGACCAAGAACGAATTTCACTAGCAGGTGTATTCATCAACACAACAGCGCAACGACTCTCTAAATTAGCAGGGGTTTCATGAAGATGTGCCATGAGGTTTTCGCGAGACGGCTCTTTCTGCAGCTCCGCCACTACTGATGAAGAAAGAATTATTTTAGCGGCACCAGTATCCAATAGCACCTGAAACATTCGCATAGGCCTGCTTGCAACCAACCCTCTTGCAAGCTCTTGCCAAATACGTTCTGGTGATAAAGCATTTAACTCGCCTGACTCCACAATCGCCTTTAATGCCGTCATGGTTTCATCGGCGACAATAAATTCAGGGAAGCGAGCAGCAAAGCGAGCGATCCGCAGTAAACGTAATGGGTCTTCAGCAAAAGCATCTGACACATGACGAAATACTTTTTCAGCAAGATCTCGTTGGCCGCTATAAGGATCAATAACAGAACCAATAAGCTTGCCGTCAGCAGCGACTTCTTGCGCCATGGCATTGATTGTTAAGTCGCGACGCTCTAAGTCCTGCTCGAGGGTAACAGCAGGATCTGCATGAAACAAAAATCCTTTATAGCCCTTGCCAGTTTTTCGCTCTGTCCGAGCCAGGGCATATTCAGCCTGAGTTTCAGGGTGAAGGAATACTGGAAAATCTTTCCCCACTGGACGAAATCCCTTGGCAAGCATTTCATCTACGCTAGAGCCAACGACTACATAGTCGATATCGTGCATGGGTAAACCCATGAGCGTATCGCGAATGGCGCCGCCAACAGCGTAGATCTTCATTTGCTTACTTCATGCCTTCTAAGCTGCGTCGATTAATACCAAATACTTCTACTAATGCATCTTGTCTATTGACTGGCAGAATATTGGGCAACTGCATAGAGGCAATATTGTCACGTGACATCAATGTCGGTATGGGCAAAAACTCAAATGCTAAAGCCTGCAAACGACCTACAAATGCAGGCACTGGAACAATGGCGCAAGCAGTTTGTGCTTTATGGGCTGCAAAAGTGACAATCTCTTTCATCGTATACACGGTGGGTCCGACTAAATCATATGACTGATGAATTGTCTGGGGCATCTTGATGGACTTTACAAACGCATCAGCCACATCGTCTACGCTAACTGGCTGGAACTGAGCCTCACAATTGGCTAGAGGCAACACTGGCAGCCATTTTGTTAAGGTTGAAAACAAATTAATGAATTGGTCTTGCGCGCCAAAGATGACTGAAGGCCTAAAGATTGTCCACTCAAGACCGCTTCCTTTAACTTCATGCTCACCATCACCCTTACTGCGTTGGTACATTGAAGGGCCATTGGAATCTGCGCCTAATGCGCTCATATGTAAATAGCGTTTTAGACCATGCATTTGCATGGCGGTCATAATATTTTTAGGCAGGTCTACGTGGGCCGCCTTAAAGATCTTGCCATAAGGCTGAGCAGGCTTATCGTGCAATACGCCAACCAAATTAATAACGACTCCATTGGGCTTGATACGCGCGCATAAATTTTGCAACTCATCAAACTCATGCACGTCTGCATCTTCCAAATGTACTTTAGGCAAAATGCGTAAGTCACGGGCAGCGGGTAGATGACTCGTTGGCAGCAGCACAGAATACCCGGCTGCCTGCAGTTTTGCCGCAAGCACTCGCCCTACAAATCCATTGCCACCGATAAGAAAAATGTCATATTTCATAGTGTCCGATTTTTGTGATTAAGGCAATTCTGATTGAGTGGCCGCTTTGGGCGATATCACCCCCAAGCGCTGCTTTAAAGATTGTGCTTGGCCCTGCATGACTGATGAATAGTAATTAGCATTCGATAAAACGTTCTTCACATAAGTGCGCGTCTCATTAAATGGGATCGTCTCAGCAAAAATCGCCCCTTCAGTGGGACTGCTTAATTTTTCACGCCAGGCCTTAGAGCGAGATGGTCCTGCGTTATATGCCGCAGAAGCCAATACCCAAGAACCATCTAAATCTATCAAGACCATATTGAGATAGTTGCTTCCCAAAGTCAGGTTGGTATTGGTATCACTCAACTTGTCATTGGTGTAGTTAACCATACCAATTTTCTTGGCAACATACTTGGCTGTATTGGGCATCACCTGCATCAGGCCTGATGCACCAACTGATGAAGAGGCATTCATAATGAAGCGGGACTCTTGACGAATAAGGCCATACGCCCAAGCTAAGTTCAAATCAATCTGGCGTGCAATCGGTGATAACTCATCACGGTAGGGCGTTGGGTAACGCAAACTAAAATCATGCTCTTGCTTTGTTCGATCGGCAGTATTGACTACGCGATCATATAAGCCAATTCGTTTGGCATATTCAGCAGCAGCAAGCAATTGCTTATCCGTCATATTACGCAATTCCCAGTTCCACTCGCGATTACCTTCAAAGCGCAGATTCAGGGCATAAAAACGATCACCCCTAATGAAGCCTTTGCGACTTTCCATCGCATCAATATCCTGCTCGGATACCTTGGTGCGTGTTGGGGCGTGATTGGATTTGCCAAGCTCTTCACGGGCTAGCTGCCCATAGAAGTTGTACTGATCAGCAATGAGTTCATAACTCTCACGAGCTTTAGCATCCTGACCATCCGCCTTCAAAGCGCGGCCATACCAATAGGTCCAAGCGGGATCACGACTACGGACTGCAGGGTTCATGCCCTCAATGGCATTTTTCACTAGCGTCCAATCTTTAGCACGCAAACCGGCGCGCACCTTCCACTCCTGACTTTCAGTAGAAAGTAATTCGTTGTAGCCCAAGTCTTGTTGTAAGCGATAAGCATCGTCCGCATTTGAATCTAATTTCTTGGCCAAGAACTGCCCAATGACACCCCAAGCAACAGCTTGATTCTCTTTGCTGTAGCGCGAAGCATTCTGAGAGAAATCCTTAAATGTCCTCACAGGGTCTGCTTTGGCGCCCCTGACAATATCTGCGATGGGATCTTCCCCACCAAGTCGGCGCGACATCGTATCAAATCCCATTTCGCTGGCAGCGCGCCCCACAGCCTTGGCCTCACTGGGTGTCATGCCGCCTGCAGCCACCAATGCAGGAACTAATTCTTGGCAAGCGGAACCAAAATAGGATGGGTTAATAAGTACTGCGCGTGCGTCAATTGCCAATTTTGTCGGATTGTCACCCTGCGCTAACTTGGACTGTAGGGCGTAACATTTCACTTGAGTATCGTCATCCAATACGAACTTAGCGTATTCAGAATCAAAACTTGCCCAGTCCTTGCGCTTACCCAACACAAGCAACCAATCATTGCGCATCCGATCTGCTAAAGCCGTCCCCTCGTATTGCCTTAAAAACCCATTGACCTGAGCATCGGCACTGGTATCAGCCCTAGCACCGCCAGCACTGTCAAAGAGCTGAGGCTTAATCCTAAAATAAGCTACATAGTCGTCATAGGGATAATTTGGCAAGCTAGAGGCTAATTGCTGCGCCCGAAATACATCATTCTTCTTAGCCGCTTCACGCAACTCAATAAAAGTTCTATCGCTATCAGTGATTTCAGCAGGAGCTGCCTTACTTGCATAAGACTTCGGAAGATTAGGTTTTTTAACTTTTTCAGCAAAGGCATTGGGCGCAAGGAAAATCAAGCCGGAAAACAACACTCCAGCCAGCTTGTGACGCCCAGTCATCCGAATATCAAACTTCTTTTTCACTATCTAGCCTTATACATAATTACTTTTTACTATATCTATTAATTTTCGCCTGATAATGCCTGGTATGCACGGTAATTCGCTAAAAACTTTACGCCAAGAACTGCTAACGCAAAGAACGCATTTTGCTGCTGGCGCAAGCTATCCAGAAAGTCTGAACAATCTGACTGCA
>Ga0208621_1000419_pt1 | contig 10423 bp, 7 predicted proteins | sample CryBogCBH26May08_FD_184617 | JGI IMG/M metagenome (GOLD analysis project Ga0208621, IMG submission 184617) | Freshwater microbial communities from Crystal Bog, Wisconsin, USA - CBH26May08 (SPAdes) (version 2) | ecosystem: Environmental > Aquatic > Freshwater > Lake | place: Crystal Bog... | reverse complement strand
AGGCAAACCAGCCAAGCTGAAAAAGGACAAAGTTCCAAAATTTAGCCATATTGAAGACTCGAGAGACCTAAGAAAAAGGCCACTGCCGCTTGGCAATGGCCTTTTGATTTGGTGGCGATTCAGGGAATTGCGCAGTTCTCAACCAAAGTTTCTTTAACTAATTGATTTCATTAGCCTTAAAGCTAGACCCATTTACAAGGGAGAACCAATGTGCAACACCTAAATACACCTATAAAGATCTATCTTAAACTGAATATGGGGAATGCGTGGGGTGATGAAACCACCCATCATATTGAACAACAACGAGTACTACGGACTTAAAACAGGCCTGCCCGACACGGCAGCCATTGAAAGCTAACGACACTAAGCAGTCTTTAGCACTATTAATTCAATGCTTGTTTGGAGAGGGGCCTGACGATCTCTGAGCCATCTTGTAGTCTAAAGCGACATTGCCAGAGAGGGCCACTAAGAGCACTACGTCGCCGTCACGCCAATGAAGCTCTTTAGACTCTGCGAATTTAAGCAAGCTTAAAGGTGAGAGTTTAGATTCTTACTGAGGTGAGTGGAGAACTTCTAAATTGGTAAGTTTTGTTACCGCGCCTTTGGGAATAGACTTACTGTAAAAAACTTTGTGCTCATACAGCAAGTTTATTTTCAAAAATAAAATAGGGCAATCTTTTATGAGGTCCTAGCCAGCCAATGTATCTTGAAGTGCCTTACTAAATTCATTTTCATTTTCATTGTTATAAAAAGGCACGCCAGTAATTAAATACTTATCTGTATCAAATTTTATGACCATCCGCTCATCTCTAATGGACTTGAGAAATTCTTCTTTCCACTTATCATTGGCAACCAAATGAGCGCCTTTTGGCTCAATAAAAACTTGATATACCAAATTGTCGCCTTTGAGTTGCTTACAAAACAATATGAAGTCCGGCTCAAATGCTCGGCCAGATTTATCAAATATCTTTATTTCACGCTCATTACGGACTAAGTAGATATTTTCATAATTTTCATTTAGCCCTTTAAAGCGTCTAGCAAACATTTTTACAAATGCCTTTTCTTCACTAGTTCCATAATTAGCATTAAAGATATACCAAGGCTCATTTTTAATTAGTCCCTCCTGTCCATTTGCTCTCTCACTATCTTTAGGCACCCTAATTTCTTTGTCCTTAAACACATTGTGAATATATTCGGAGACATAACTAGAGCCCTCAAACTCAGTCAAATTAGATTTAATTTCTGCCTCTACTGCTTGTAGTAGCTTCTGTATACAAGAGAGGTAATCGGCATTAGTAATATTGTCCAATCTTGACTTTGGGCCAGAGAAAGTGATTTCTAAGCCCCCGAAGTACTCTTCACCTTTTATAAAATTAGATAGAGCCCCTATATTGGGAAAGTACTTATTAAGATTATCAAAGTAGAAAAATGGATTTTGCGCAAAGGCAAATCTCGTAATGTGACTTGGTATTGTGGATATTGGCACATCAATTGAAACCAACTCATCAATTACAGCCTCTTCATTGGTATTGAAAGCACCCGACATGCGGCCCACACCTGAGGCAAGAACGTAAGCGAAGTTTCGCTTCACCACTCCAAAATCAGAAAATGACTTTATATTTCTATAACTTTTTGAGATTTTCTTGTTAAAGAAAACGCGTCCTGTTTTATAGAATTCAGTTTTCTTAAATTCAGGCTTAAGTATTAGTTTTTTTGCTTCAAGCGTCTCATCGTCCTCATAGACACCAGAAGCAACCAAAGCTTTCTTTAGCTCTGATATATAGCGGCTATCTTCTTTGGTGTGGTAGTACAGCTCCTCGAGTACTTTCAAATCATTTGTGATGTCACTATCAAATTTTCGGGTGTATTTTTCCTGATTCTCATCCAGCGAGAAAGGGAAATATCTCGCTCCCCGCCCAATCAATTGAGCCTCCGAAAGGGTTGTTGGCCCTACCTGCCCAGCCCTGCCATCTCTGGTGTCATAAAGACGAACAATATCAAATAGATTTAAAACATCCCAGCCTTCATTGAGTTTTTGTACTGCAAAGACGGCTCTTATTGGATTATTTTCATCCTCTAGAGTGTTTAGCCTAATTTGATTTAACTCAGCCTCCTCGTCATTATTGGCGCTAATACAATTTTCAAATTTGAAATTACCCTTAAGTCGTCTTGCAATTTCAGCTGACGAAAGGTTGCTTTTCTTAAAGTAATTGAAGGCCTTTTGAACGATTGGAACGGTAGAGGTCGATCTAATATTATCAATATGTGATGCTGATATATGATCTATTAGGTGATGAAATTTTTCTTTATGCTTTTTTGATTCAGCAATAGTTTTCTTGGCCTTGAATAAAATTACTGGCTTAAGGTTAATATTGTTTTCAGATGCTAATTCCTGGCGGTATAGATTAAGAATCAATGCTTGAAGGACTCTTTCCTCCTCATCGTATTCAGATCTAATGAGGTTAATCTCCTTGGAATATCCATCTTTTCGGAACTCCGCCAAGCCATATTTATAGATGACTTTATCTTGGTACTTAATACTTATGTCAGCATTGCCAAAATCCAAAGTTGCCGTGAATTCAAGCAGTAAATTATTGAAATCTTGATTAAGTATGTCTAAAATATCGCCTTCCCAAGTTTGAAGTAAGTCACCGTTATTTTTTGTTCCAGAATTTAAATGATGTGCTTCATCGGCAATGAGCACTATTTTTTTACCTTTAAAATCTTCTAACGTGATGCTATTTTCTTTGGTGGTAATTAAGTCGGTATGTAGCTGCTGAGTAGTCGTGAATTTAATATTGATGTTATGGTCATCAGCACTAGCAAAGGTATCTACCTCCTTTACATGAACTTCACGGCCATCAATGACAATTTTTTCATTAAATAAGTATTTTGAAGATTCTTCATTTAAAAAGTTATCTTTTGTTTTTTTTATGATGTTATTTGAGTGAACAAAAAAAAGGAAATTCCGATAACCCTTCTCATATAAGTAAAGCATTAACCCTGCCATTACAAGAGTCTTACCACTCCCTGTAGCCATATTGAATAATAGATGAGAAGGCTTTTTTTGTTTTCCATCAAAATCTGTATTTACAAAATAATCAAATCTTGAAAATGACTTTGTTTGATATTCTCGAATTGGATATTTCTTGGATAAGTTATCCTCAATTACAGAAAATTTCTTGCTAGGAATAACTCCATGCTTAGCAAGTGTGTCAAAGGTTTCATATAAAAACTGCATAGTCAATTACTTTTCAATTGATAAAATGCTCTTGTCGTAGTCTTTTCGCTTTCCGAAATCTGAAAATCTTTATCGTTCAATGAAGAAAGGTTTACATAGAGCTGATTTTTATCTAAAAGCACAATCAAGTGGTGTTTTTGGTGGGGCAATGGTAAGGCTTTAAGCTCGTCAATATAAGCTTCTTGTTTTTTCAAATCTACGTTGTAGTTAAGGAAAGATTTTTTCTTCATTTCCTCCCATATAGAAATAAGAGCCTTAGTATTTTTTGCATTCTCTATTTGCTCAATAAAAGATTGATTGTATTTTTTAAGTTCAAGATATACAAACTCACCTCCACCCTCCCAATTAATCAAACTGCTTATCCCAGTTTTTTCGCCATCAATAACATTTTTCAGCCTTACTACATCATCATTAGTGCCATAGTCTAATTGCTCTATGCAAATATATTGCCTTCCCATTTTATGGGCAACAGCAGCTGTTGTTCCGCTACCAGAATGGTAGTCAAGGACTATGTCATCATTTTTATTTGTGGTTAGTTCTATTATTCTTTTTAGCAGTTTTTCTGGCTTCTTCCCATTTTTTAAGGTGACATTGCCTTCGTTTGCAATACCAGTAAATCCTATATCAGTCCATACATCAGTAAGCGCTGTTGTCGGAACCATTTTTCCATCAACATCTTTATATGTGTTTGACCAAAAAACAATCTGCTCACCATTTAAAATATAAAAACCCTCTACATCCTCATCTGGATGTTGCAACACAATACCCTTCTGTTTATTGGATTTATCAACAGTAGATTTTCTTTTTTTAAGAGCTCCGCCACCAATTGCAGCGGTTCGAAATACTCTTTCCTTGTTTAATTCAGAAAATATTTTTAATTTTTCAAATATAGCCGCTGCTGAAAATTCTTTCTTAAACAAGCTCACATTTGAAAACCCCTCATTCTCAGCCACTACCTCTATTGAGGTGGTAAATTTCCATTTTGAAAATTTCTCATCCGGGTTTAATAAATAATATTTATAGTTTTTATCAAAATCTTTTTCTAAATATAATTTATTAAGGCAGTCTGCCCCTGTTTCTCTCGAATATATGTACAGGTGATTTGCTGTGGAGAAGATTTTTGCGCTAGTAGCCTTAAAACCTGACGGTGCATTGGTTGTCATAGTTATATGGTTTAAAAAATTTTCTCGCTTAAAAATTTCATCTAGCAGTACTTGGACGTAGGCAGCCTCTTCATTTCCAACGTGGACGACAATTACGCCATCTTTATTCAATAGTGTCTTGGCAACCTCCAGCCTATTTTTCATAAATGTGAGCCAAGTTGAATGGTTAAATGAATCGTTGTATTTAAATTCATCTTTGCCGGTATTAAAAGGGGGGTCTATGTAAATTAGCTTGACTCGCCCTCCAAACTCTTTTTTGATGCTATGAAGTGCAAGTAGATTATTTCCCTTAATCACTAAATTATCTGTAATATCTCCCTTGTTATTGCGATTAAATTGATCGAGTGCCTTTTCACCTTTTGATGTGTATCTTTTCCCATTTGTTAGAACCTTCTGCTCTAGTAGCTGATTAATCTCATCCTGTGCAAGAACTTGATTAAAAAAGACCTCTTCTCTTGTATCTTCTTCCTTACTTTGCCCGCCCTCTAAGATGCAATCCTTATATGGCCAAACCAGCGAAATTTCATTTCGCTGATTAAGAAACTTGCCGTCTATATTTAACCCAACTTTGTTTGAGTACTCGGTATAGCTATCATTTAGATAATTCTTTTGCTCTAAAAATTGAACAAAAAGTGATTGGTTAAATATTAGCGCCCCTTCAACAGAAATGAAGAATTTTTCTTTGAGTTCGCCGTCAGCGAGTAATGCGGCAATTAGCCCGGGATCATAATTTTGGGCCTTACTAATAATTACCCATTTTTTTAATTCGCCCTCATCTGTTACGTGGTTTTGTTCCTTTTTGAGGACCTCTTCCAATTTTTTGTATAGCTTCATTTTCGAATTACTTTATTTGGGTTAATTTTGTTACTTGTATTAATGAAGTTTATATTCTTTTTGTCATATCTAACCTAAAGATACCCTCATTTCTCCAGCAAATAGCACTTTGCCGGAAACATCCTTTTAAAGAACATTTTTAGTATCTTTTCTTTCTACTGGCTCACATGGTGAGCCAGTACCCTTTTATTCTGAAAACTCCTAAATCCATAAAGGGGTTCACGTGAAATTTCTAGTTACTTTGTTGTTATTTGCCCAGCTTTGTCTATTTGTACGCAATTCAAGCGCACAAGTAACAAATTTAGATAACTCGCCATACAACATGCAAAACAGCCCATACAACATGGATAACTCGCCTAATAACATGCGTAATAGTCCATACAACATGGATAACAGCGCATATAACGCAAGTGCTACAAATGGAGTTTATGACAATACTGGAAGCCGAATTGGGTATGAGGTTAAAGCGCCGAGTGGTGTAACTAATTACTTTGATAACACTGGCAATAGGATTGGCTATACGCCTGCCAAGCGATAGCACCATGATCTTTAGCGCAATCATCCTCAGCATTGTTATGCCCATGCAAGTCGCCTTCAATCACCCTAGATTTGAACTTTTTATAGTCCAGGCGACCATAGAAGCTGCCATCATTGCAGGCCTCCCAGCATCCAAGGCAGCTAAAAAATATGCTCTACAAGCCCAAAAGCCTGATTTCTTAATGTCGGAGGCACTCCAAGCATCTGAACCTGTCAGCTGGAGAAGACTTTACTTTAGAAAACTCTTTTCTTAATCAATAAAGATGAAACTACTGGTCGGTTTATCCCTCTTATTGGCAACCAATCTAGCGCTTGCTTATCCTAAGTGCAGTCTATATGAGCCATATCGCTGTATTCCTGTATATGGCAATAAGATTATTTGCGGCTGCGGTCTTTAGAAGCTCATTCATTGAGCCTGTAATATAGGGTTCATTACCACCATTAATTTGAAAGAGGCTTATGGGTGATATAGAGCGGCTTCACAGAATCAAATACATAATCCAGGCGCGTAAATGCGTACCTATACAGGACTTCTTGGATGAGTTAGAGATCTCTAAAGCAACCTTTAAGCGCGACTTGGAATACCTCCGGGATAGGATGAATGCCTCTATCGTCTTTGATCGTTCTGAGGGCGGCTACCGTTTTGACAAGCCAAATCTTGGTGAAAAGATTGAATTACCTGGTCTGTGGTTCTCTGAAAAGGAAGCAACAGCATTAGTTCTCATGCAGCACCTCCTCTCAGGCTTGGACAAAGGTGGGCTGATTGAGCCCCATATTGCCCCTCTAACGTCAATTATCGACGGTATTCTTGGACAAAGTAATACCCCATCTAGAGAACTGCGCAAGAGGTTAAAAGTATTTGGTATGTCTGCTCGCAAAAGCTCTATTGAAAACTTTGAAGAAATTGGGAGCGCACTACTAAATCGTAAGCGTCTACAGATTACTTACTACGCTCGGGGTACCGACAAAACGACCAAGAGAGAAATATCACCACAACGCCTAATCTTTTATCGGGATAACTGGTACTTAGATACTTACTGTCATCTACGAAAAGATTTACGTAGCTTTGCCGTGGACTGTATTAGTAATGCAATCGTTACCAATGCAAAGGCAGATGAAATTTCCGAAAAGCAGTTACATGAACACTTTGCAGAAAGCTACGGGATTTTCTCTGGAAAAGCTAGTCAACGTGCCAAACTAAAGTTCTCACCTGAAAAAGCTAGGTGGGTGGCTAGCGAAACATGGCATGGGCAACAGGTCGGAGCTTTCGACAAAGATGGCAATTACTTTTTGGAATTTGATTACAACCAAGATCCAGAGTTGGTGATGGATATATTGAAATATGGCTCTGGCGTTGAAGTATTAGCTCCAGTAAGCCTGAAAAAGAGAGTCAAGGATGAGCTTTCAAAGGCAGTAGCAATTTATTAACTACATCTATTTTGCCCTACGGTTCCTCTGCTCAAACTCAATAGCTTCTTGTAATAGAGCCTTCTGCCGCTCTTGTTCTTTATGGCGCTGAATGAGATCTTTGCCTGAAATGACTTGTTGATCCTTAAGCAAAGAGTCTAGGGTGGGCTTACTCTTCCCATGGGAATCGTTCACGACTCAACTCCTCCATGATTTCACGCTTGCTCTTAGCGGCTCGTGTAGAGCGATTTGTACCATACTTTGCCCAGTGCGCTTGATCGGGATGAATTTCGGCTAACTCGTTTTTAGAGTCCTCGGTCAAAGAGGTTAGTTTGTCAGCCTTAACCCTGCCCACAAACTCGATGTTAGTTTCTTTAGTCATTGCAGGATTTTAAGCGTCTTGCAACTCAAGATCTACGGTTTAAATTACCACGATTTATGCGAGATTTTGCTGTAAGCCCTCTATAAGGATTCGAATAGCCTCTATAACTACCCAAAAATACCCCAGATCTACCTCCGAGGTATATGCAGCGGGAATCCCAGCATTTTTATTTGAAAGCTAACTATCGTGCCAATACCCCGTTCTGACTGATAGTTGGGTGATAGTTTGAGAATTTGAAAATCTGTATTTTTTGGACGCAAAACACCTCCTTACTTATCTCAATTAGATTTCAATGCGTTTAGGCTATTTTCAACAAACACTGAAATCCGCCTACGTTTGCCCTTGAACTGCCTAAGTTCGGCCTGTAGCCTGAAAGGTTCTGTAATTTAACTTAAGGGGAATTAAATGAAAACTAAAGAAAGCGCCCAAAATCCTTGGGCGAGCTGGGCTGATACAAAAGTTGATTGGGATGAGGTTAAAAAAGAGGAGGAGGAAATCTTAAATCGAATGGCCAAACTAGATAACTACTCCACTAAAGAACCCGCATCCAAAGTACAAAATAGCTCCTCTATAGAGATTGACAAGATCCCCATTCATAAAGACGGTGGAATGAATCCCACTAGCGCTGTGCCACACCCATCGGATACTGAAGAAATAACCGCCCCCGCAAATAAATACGTATTTCTAATCTCTGAGCTTGAGCCGTATAAGGATTGTGAATCAGAGGGTATTCTTATCAATCTCGATAAAATTTCGCAAATATCAAAGCGACTAGATAAATATCTCGTAATTCGCAACGTATTTCTCGATCTCTCCATAGAATTGAACTCCCGAGGACTAATTGCACCTGCCTTCAGGCCCTTCCCCACCATTCCCCGTCGCATTAAAAAGTTCTCGGAGACTCATCGTGCCATTCAAAGAGATAGGGTCGTCATTGATTGCCATTGGCTACACTCCCGTAATGAGAGAGTGTCTATATCAGAAAATAAATGGCGGGGCTTATTGGATACCAGAAGAGATTTTCAATATGAAAAAGTTGCTGAATTTGCATCAACATCAATTACAAACGAATATCGAGCAGATGGCACTCTTCGGCTTACTCCTCGTCAACAGTGCCAATTAGCTGCGATCCGTGGCAATAGAACCAGAGAGCAGTTTGATAAATTAGTAACAAATGAGCGCGAGAAAGGTAAGCCGCGGACACCACCAAGACTTGAGTTAATCGAATTAGCGATCAACCATTGGTGCGAAAGAGATTGCAGAGTAGAAAAATATCGCCTTCAATATTTTGCAATTGCGAAAGCGGTTGAGTTACTAGGCAACGGTGCAACTGCGAAACATATTGCGGAATTGACGGGGCTCATACTGGGTGAAAAACCCCTTTCTGAACGATCCATCCTTGCCAAGCGAAATAAGCTCAAAATATGGGTACCAACATAAACCACCCTTGATCTGACTTGTATGCGGCGATAAACACCACCATCTCCGCATACATCTCAAAAACTCCAAGCCCTTAACCCATTGATTTATATGTTCATTTAATAGTCTAGCTCAAAACAAATTCCGCATAAGTAATAAGAGATAGGTTTTAGGTATTAAGAAATAAGTAAAAACTTTCGCTACGCGTGGGGGCTACGCCCCCAAATTCTTTTTATCTATCTTAATCAGCGGAGTGGAAGTTTTTTGGTTTATTACTGGCGGAGCAAGTTTTCCCCTTACATATAAGGACAGGTCAAAATTCTAGCGGAACGAGGAAGGCATAACCTTGGGATGAGGTGATATTTTCTAGGACCTCCTCATTCGAACCTCACATGACTGCTATTGGCATCCCTTGCGGAAGTGAGCATTTAAGCTTTACGCCGATCACTCTTTAGCAACGGATACAAGGACTTTATTAACATCCTCGTCAATACAACACTACCCTTGGCTTCCTTATGTAACTCTCCTACAGTCTTAATACACATTGGACGCTGGTCCTTGCGTTCCAGCCACAGGAGAAAAAGCATGAACATAAATCAATTTGTCACGTATTACCGCGTTAGCACTCAGAGACAAGGTGCTTCCGGTCTTGGGCTTGATGCACAAAGAAGCTCTGTTACCAGCTATCTCTCAGGTGGTGCTAAGACCGTCTTAGCTGAGTTTGTTGAGATAGAGACTGGTAAGGGAGCTAACGCGTTAGAGCGTCGCCCACAGCTTCGTTTAGCGCTTGAGCTATGCAAACGAAAAGGTGCGACGTTACTTATTGCAAAACTAGATCGACTTGCCCGTAATGTTCATTTTGTATCAGGCCTTATAGAGACGGGAGTCGATTTCATTGCCGCAGACATGCCTAACGCAAATAAAGTCATGATTCAGATGCACGCAGTGATGTCTGAGTGGGAACGAGATCAGATCAGCGAACGAACTAAAGCGGCTCTTGCATCAGCAAAAGCTAGAGGGGTCATCTTAGGGGCTACAGGACCAGCTAACTTGAAACGCAACATACAAGAGCGTCAAGAAGCTGCCAAATGCTTTAGGGCGCGACTAAAGCCAGTAATTGATGGCTTTATCTCTCAGGGCTTGACCCGTAGGGTAATGGTCGAGAGGCTGAATGATTTGAATATTAAAGCTCCCATGGGGGGAGCTTGGTCATTGGGACAGGTACAGCGATTAATGACCAGTTAGGTTGTGGCCCTTATTCGCCTGTAAACGGACATTCACATATTGCGCTTAGATTGACTCAATCCGACCCTAAGCAGCCCATGCAGAGACAACAAAAAACCACCCGAAGGTGGCCATCTCATTCATCAATATTGAGATTAAGAAGCGGCGATTGCTTTGCGAGCTTTAGTGGCTGTCTGAACAACATGTTCATTCGAA
>Ga0208621_1000408_pt1 | contig 10585 bp, 14 predicted proteins | sample CryBogCBH26May08_FD_184617 | JGI IMG/M metagenome (GOLD analysis project Ga0208621, IMG submission 184617) | Freshwater microbial communities from Crystal Bog, Wisconsin, USA - CBH26May08 (SPAdes) (version 2) | ecosystem: Environmental > Aquatic > Freshwater > Lake | place: Crystal Bog... | reverse complement strand
ATGAAATTGAAACTTTAAATGAATATGAAAATCATGAACAAGTAATATTAATAAATGTGCCATACAATGAATCAAAAGGAGCTTGTTGGGCTAGAAATAAAATTCAACAATTTTATAAAGGAGAGAAATATACATTACAATTAGATTCTCATCATAGATTTGTAAAAAATTGGGATGATTTATTAATTAAAATGTATAATAGTTTAAAAGAAAAAGGATTTCAAAAACCATTAATAACTACTTATTTACCTAGTTATGATCCTTTTAATGACCCCAAAAATAGAACAAATATACCAACAAAAATAAGTTATAAAGAAACTTGTAAAGATGGTTCTATTTTATTTTCTTCTTCATATATAGACCACTTTAAAACACTAACAGAACCTTTGCAAACATATTTTTATTCTGCACATTTTTGTTTTACAAGTGGTGATTTTTGTGTAAATGTAAAACATGACCCTAATTATTATTTTACAGGTGAAGAAATGAATATAACACTTAGATCTTATACACATGGGTATGATTTATTTTGTCCTCATATTTTAATAGCTTGGCATGAATATACTAGAAATTATAGAACAAAACATTGGGACGATGATAAAGAATGGTGGAAATTAGATAAATTATCTAAAGAACGTAATCGTATATTTTTTAATATGGAATTACAACAAGATGTTATTATTGAAGATAAAAAAACATATTTTGGTGAATATTGGTTAGGAAATGAACGTTCAATAGCAGATTATCAAGAATATTCAAAAATAGAATTAAAATATAAAACAGAAAAAATAGAAACTATTAGTAAAAAATATTCATTTGAATTAAATATACCAGAATACGAATATACTGAATTACAATTTTTATTTCTTGGGTTTAAAGATAATAATGATAAAGAGATTTATAGATTCGACATTAGAGATTTTACAGAGAAAAAAATATCAGTTAAATTTGATTCTAATACAGAACCAATTAAATATATATGGTGGCCATATTTTATTGAAACTCAATGGGGTACTAATGTCGAAGTAAAATTATAAAATATTTAATAATTATATTTATTTATTATATTATATTAATAAATATAAATGAACATTTGCATTGTAAGTTTAGCTACGAAAGAATTGGATTATATGGATGGGGCAATATTTAATAAACAACAATATTGTAAAAAACATAATTATACATTCATAAATTATACTGAAAGATTCAGTAAACGTCATTGTCCATGGGATAAAATACAATCAGTAATTAAAAATATACATTTATTTGATTACATTATCTGGGTTGATGCAGATGCTTTATTTAATAATTTTTCTATAAAGTTTGAAGATATTATTAATGAAAATCCAGATAAAGATTTTTTATTTTGCAAAGATCCTTGTTATAGTGAAGATCGTCCTCATTGTATGATAAATACAGGAGTTATGATATTTAAAAATACTATAATATCAAGAAAAATATTAGAAGATACTTGGAGTTCATGTAATGATTATTGTGTAGATAAATTAGAGAAAAATAGTTACAATGGTTATCCACATGAACAAGGTGCTATTGCAAATTTATTAAGAACTGAAGAATATTCTAATTGTTATTATTTATATGAACAAACTAAATTTAATACACATCCATGGTGTTCGAATAATGAAACGTTTATTATTCATTATATGGGTTCTAGATCAAATGAAGATGGTATAAAAGATTTTGTATCTAATGTAGAGAGAATTAATAAAAAAGAAAATATTTAACGAGGAGGATTATAAGGTCTATAAAAATGATTATCATATTTTACATTTGCATCATAAAATGATACACCGGGTGGTGCATTATATGAATAATTGTAGTTGCACGTTGGCGTAAAACTAGCAGGAACTGGGGTTTGTGCTGAGTTTATATTTAAGAAAACCATATTTGCATAGCTCTTTTTTACTGCATTTGGGTTTTGATTGCATCTTACCAGATAATTATGCCAATAATTATGTGTTTTTCCAATGCTTGGTGCAGTCCCACTTTTCATAGGACCAGAAAATGTATTATTGTCAATGTGATTTACATAAGATTGTATATTACGAACTTTCTTTGAACGACCTGCCATATATTATCCACTTTTAAAAAAGTGGAGCAAAAGATTATACACTTTTAAAAAAGTGGAGCCAAAAGATTATATACTTTTTTAAAATATCAATTTACTAAATATAAAACTTTTGGCTCCACCTTTTCTAAAATTGAATTAAAACTTTGGCTACACCTTTTCTAAAATTGAATTAAAACTTTTGGCTAGACCTTTTCTAAAATTGAATTAAAACTTTTGATTCCATCTTTTCTAAAATTGAATTAAAACTTTGGCTACACCTTTTCTAAAGGTGGATTTCTAATTGATTTATTTGTTCTAAAGTTAACGATTCTGGAAATTCAATATGAAAATGTATTATCATATTACCTTTATGTTCACCTCTTTGTAACCCCATTCCTGGGTAAAATTTTTTATAGTCCGGTGGAATAATATTACCTTTGTTATTATTTAATGTATAATTTTTGCCATTTAAATATTTTATTTCAAAAGAAAAACCACATAATGCTTCTTTAAGTGTTATAGATTTTTCTAAAATTATATCTAAACCATGTCTTTTAAAATATGTTTCATTTGTAATTTTTATAAATACTTTTACATCACCTTTTTGACTCTCATTTATAATATTACCTTTATCTCTTAGTATTATTATTTCACCATCATCAATACCTTGTGGAACAGAAACATAAATAATTTCAGGTTCATGAACTTTTATATTATTTTCCATAACCCATCTTTCTATTTCTAATGGAATAGTTGCCCCATTTAAAACTTGTTCCATTGTTACATTTAAAGTTTTAATTATAGGTGTTGGTTTTTGAACAGCTTGTTGAAACCCCATAGGTCCATTAAAACCTCCATTAAATACATGAATTCTTGAATTTCCTGGCATACCTTGCATCATACCTGGAAATCCACCCCCAAAAAACATATTAAATATATCATCTTCTTGAATATCCATACTACCCATAGTTGAATTTCTTCTCATAAATGGATTTGGATTATTCCTACAATCATCATATTCTTCTCTTTTACTTTGATCACCTAGTATTTCATAAGCAGCATTTATTTTTTGTGTCATATTTATTGCATCTTGATTATTAGGATTTTTATCAGGATGCCATTTCATTTGTAAATTTCTATAAGCTTTTTTTATTTCATCTTTTGATGCTTTTTCATTAATACCTAAAATATTATAATAATTTTCTGACATTATTATTATTATAATAAAAGATATACTTAAATAATTATTAACGTATATATTTAATGAATACAGATAATTTATTTATTCATAAATTTAAACCATTGCTTTTTAAAGATTTTGAAAATGATAATGAAATTATACAAATGTTAAAAACTATGATATTATTAAACAACTTAAATATACTTTTAATAGGTGATATAGCTTCGGGTAAAACATCTATTTTAAATGCATTAATTAGAGAATATTATTCTAACTATACAAGCAAAGATTATCAAGAAAATGTACTTTACATTAATAGTTTAAAAGAACAAGGAATTAATTATTATAGAACAGATGTTAAAACATTTTGTCAAACATGTTCAATTATAAAAAATAAAAAAAAAATAATTATTTTAGATGATATTGATCTTATCAATGAACAAAGTCAACAAGTTTTTCGTAATTGTATAGATAAATATAGTCATAATGTTCATTTTATATCTTCATGTAGTAATATCCAAAAGGTAATCGAAAGTCTTCAATCTAGGTTGACAATTATTCAAATTAAACCATTAAAGAGAGAAAATTTGGAAAAAATTATAAATCATATTAAAATCACTGAAAATATTGAAATAGATGAAGATGCTGAAGATTTTATAATTAATATTTCAAATAATGTAGTAAAAGTTCTAATTAATTATATGGAAAAATTTAAATTATTAAATAAAAGAATTACTTTGCAATTAGCAAATCAATTGTGTTCAAATATCAGTTTTTTAGTTTTTGAAGAATATACTAAACATATTTTAAATAATCATCTTAAAGAAGCTCTAATTATTATTTACGAAATATATGATAAAGGTTACTCTGTAATGGATATACTTGACAATTATTTTATTTTTATAAAAACAACGAATATGTTAAATGATGAACAAAAATATAATATTATTCCATTTATTTGCAAATATATTACTATTTTTCATAATATACACGAAGATGAAATAGAATTATCATTATTTACAAATAATTTAATTCAAATATTAAGTAAAATATAAACAAAAAATAATAATTTTATATTAATATTTATTATAAATGGTATCACAAATTTTTAAAAGCAACGTTCCTACTTCGTTATTATTTAATTTATTAGATAATATTTGTATTAAAAATAATAAATATTATACTTTCAATTCTGATGCGTATAAAAAAGGCATATATAAAGAAGAAATACAACCATTTATTGAACAATGTAAACCTTACTACTTTATGTCTAAACGTAAATATTTGGAGAAAAAACTATCTTATAATACATTTATTACTATTTTACGACAAATATGTAATTTCAATAATATTACATATACATCTCAAATTATTTACAATAAATCTACTTATAATATAGTATATTATGTTTATTTAAATATCTAAATTTAGTATCTTTTCTTTGTTCCAACATTTTTTCTACTATTTTTTGTTTTACTTTTAGATTTAGGCTTTGGTTCTTCTTCTTCTTCTTCTTGTTCTTCTTTTTCTTTTTCATCTTCAGTATCTTCATCTTTATCATCATCATTACCAAATAATCCTCTTAAATTAAAATCGAATGGTTTATCATTATTATCATCATTATTAGAATTATTTTTAAATAAAAATAATCCAATACCACTAATTGCTAAAATACCCGCAGCTAAAAGTAACGACTTTGTATCGTTCATTTTAATATGTATTTAAATTAATTATAACAATTGAACACATTTTTTAATGTTCTTAAATATGATTTTAATTCAATTAAATCAAATGTCCCCGGTTCATAACTTGTTAATTCATATACTTTAGAATCATATTTATAAAAAAAATCATAATCAGCATCATTTGAACTATCTGGGAGATTATCATAATTATAAAGTGTATATGACCATAAATTTTTTTTAGAAATTATAAATGTAATAAAATCTTGCAGATATTCACTACATTTACAATTAAATGAAAATGCAGCAGAATCCATTTTTTCATCTGAACGTTTACCTCTTATTATAAATTGTTTTTCTTTTTGATCATAAAGAACATAAATTGTCATATCTAATTTTTTTGTATCTATAAAATATTCTTCAATTTTTAATACTAGACAATCAGGTAAATTATTTTCCATAATAGTTATAATATTGATATTTGTTTAAGTATATTTGTTTAAGTATATTTATTTAAGTATATTTATTTAAGTATAAATTTATAACTATTTACACACTTGAAGATTTCAAATCGCACCTTTCTTTTAACTGCGTAAAAAATGAAAGGAAACTTCAATGTTTGCCTATTTCAAGGCGTGTAAATTTTGATTTTGGGAATTCTTCTAAAACTCTGATAGATTTATAGGAATCAAATAAAACAACGATTGATTATAAATTGAATTTAATTAATGATAATAAAAATTATCCAGAAATATTTAATTTATTCAATAATTGGCATTTTTAATAAAGTATTTTATCTGCTTTTTCTCTCCATTGATCAAAATCATTTTTTGCATATTCATTATATTCATCCAAATGAATCATATTTATGCTTCGATTTTGCGGTTTTTTTGCAATCTCCTCATATATAAATGCATCGTCAAAACCTATATTTTTGGCATCTATCTTTGTATTTGCATAATATATTGTTGGTATTCTAGCCCAATAACAAGCAGAAAGACACATTGGACATGGTTCACAACTAGTATAAAGTGTACAATTATTTAATTGAAAGTTGTTTAAACTTCTAGATGCATTACGAATAGCAACAATTTCAGCATGTAAAGTAGGATCATTCTCTATTGTTACCATATTATGACCTCTACCAACTATTTCTTTAGTTATATTATTTACTATAATTGCACCAAAAGGGCCTGAATTACGAGTTATAGAGAGACTTGCTAAATCACAAGCTATTTTCATATACTCTTTTTCCATTTAAATATATTTCATTGAATTATATTTAAATACTTTTCTTTTAAATTCTTCTAGATTTTCTTCTTTTAGATTTTCTTCTTTTAGATTTTCTTCTTTTAGATTTTCTTCTTCTAGATCTTCTTCCACCAGGCATAGGCGCATCCTGACAATCAGGATCTAATTTAATTGTACCATTATTTATTGAAAGATCAAAACTTTCTCGAGGATATGGTAGATATTTTGTATCTTCTTCACCAGGAGCAATATCTTTATCATATTTTATTATATTTCTTCCATCATACATATAAATTTTAGAAGGATTATTTGTCCAATAAAAACATGTAACCATTATATAAATACTATATAAAATTATTTTCCTGTGTATGGAACTTTGTGCAAATTATCACCTAAAAAATTTGGTTTTAAACCATATAATCCAGGATAATTTGGAGTTTTCCAAAATCCTACAAAATAATCTTTTACCTCTTTATTAATAGTAGGCGCCAATGGTTCAATTATTCCCTGATCATCTGGAGCAATTGCAACTAACAAATAATTACCTATAATAGTATCTGTTTGTAAAACTTGTTTTTGAGATAATCTTGCAAACCATTCGTATTTATGTCTTTTTAAAATTTCATCTGCAGGAATATAAATTCCATAAGTATCATTCGATACTTTTAAATACTCATTTGATATTAAATCATCTACAACAATTTGTTCTCCTTCAGTTGTTTTTACTCCAATAAGAGTTCCATCAATTAAATTTATTTTTCCTTTATTAACACCATTTTGACACCATCTAGAAAATTCACCTAAAAATTGCGATTCTGCTGTATAATCATTTGTAATTGTATTTTGAATAAAATGTACTAACTCAAAAATGGTTTCGCATTCTTTTGGTGCTCCATAAAATAATAAACTAGGGAAGAAATTCATGGTAGTAGAAGTAGAATTTCTATCAACCATTTCAGTTGCAAACATTTTATTACCTCTTATACCTTGAGAATAAAGTTCAAATAAATTTTTCAAACAAACAAATGATAATGGACATACTAAACCTCCATAAATATATAAAAGTTTTGCAATTCCTAACATTCGAATTTTTGGAGTAATTGGATTAGATATTGTTTTCATATTAATATCCCATCCAGGTATTAGTTTTTTAAATGATTCATCATCTATAATACAAATAGTAAAAGATTTATCACATTGTTTAATAATACTTCTCATTGTTAAATATAAATATGGCTGATTTAACTCAAAAGAACTTCTAGAACCAAAACTAATCCAATTTCGCGAATTATATTCATAAGGTACATGTATCCACAAAATTGGTTTTTTACTCTTACCTAAAGTTACATCATCTAATAAATACTTTTGTATAGCTTCATATGTTCCATCATTGTCTTCTTTTTGTAACTTAGTTGTATATCTTTTATATAAGAACCCTAAAACAATAAGAATAAAAAATAGAATAAATAAGTTTGATATTTTACCTGATTTCATATAATATATTGTTATATTTTTTATAAATTTTTTAAATATATATAATATATAATATATATTTATATAAATAATTGATTATTATGATGTACAATTGTAAAAACAAATATGAATGCTTATTTAATGTGGACAAAATGTGAAATTAATTAAGTAAACTATTAGTATTCATAAGAAATATTATATTAAAAAACAACTTAAAGCCGACGAATAGGTGGAGGTTCTAATCCATCCATTAAATGTTTTCCACATCGAGTAAAAAAGTTATGTAGTTCTCCAGGGTCAGATCCTGTAACTGAATCATCCGGTATATAAGTTGCGTTACCTTTTTTGTAACATAGTAAAACAGGTATTCCATTTACCATTTTTTTTGATTTTAAAAATATATAAAAATTAGTAGATTGGTCTACATTAATATCAGCACATATTACTTCTGGTGGAGATGAAACAAAAAATCCATCTACTGCTTTCTTTATTTTCTTACAAGGTCCACACCAATCTGCTCCCAATTTAATAATAATTAATCCAGGATTATATCCTAAAAGCTTAAAAAAATCATCTACACTAGGTATTTCACTAATAATTTCTTTTGACATATAAGTATTTTATATAAATAATTATATTTTTAATCTAATTTCTAAAGATTCTTATCAATAAAAACTTCTTTAGCTATTTTCTTGATAATTTTTTCTTCCTTTTCATAATCATTATCTCCAGAACCTCCCATAGATTCAATAATAATTTTATTAAATTGATCAGATACTTTTGAATTACATTTTTTATAATCTGGGTATTTCTCTCTAAATTCAGTAATAAGGTTAATATTTTTGTTTGCAATTTTTTTAACCATTTTATGAATTTTGTCTTTGTTTTCATTTTCTTTTTCCCATTTATTTTCATCTTTAACATACATTGTTTCTCTCTTTTTATCAGTACAATGAATTGGTCTTTCAGTTACATCTAATGCATTCAAGTTCTTTACAATAATATTGGAAATTCCTTCTATATAACCAAGTTCACCAACCTTTTCTAAATCAGAAAGTTGCAATTGGAGAGAATTAATAAAATCAGTAATATTCATTGCATTTTTACATGTTTCATTTAAAAATACATTTAAATTAAATGTTTTGTTATGAGAATTATTATAAGTAGTTGTGTTGTTAATATTATTTATATTACCATTTTTAATTACATCTATCATCATATCTTTCATTTCTGAATTTTCTTTCATTAAGTATTTCATAAATTCTTTTAAATCTTGAATCTCATTTGTTGTTTTATTATCATTTTCAATTGTTTTTAATTCTTCTACATAAGTGCATTTTTTTTTATGAGCGTAAAGCGTTGATGAATGTTTATATATTTTTCCACATTTACATTTATATATTTTACTATTTAATGTAGGATTTTGTAGGATTTTATGTTTATTAGTCAATAAATGTTTATCGAATTCGCTTTTTTTACAGCATTTATAATTACAAGTTTTACAAAAAAAAATTTCAGAGATTTTTGGAGATTTTTTTGTAGGAAACATTCCTATATAAATCCTATATAAAAAATCTCCTAAATCCTTTTTTAAAAAATAAATAAAAATTATGATTACATTTTAAAAATTATTTTTTTTGTGTCCAGACCATAAAATTTTTTATGGTCACAAATTTTTCATTTTGGGGAAACTATTTTTTACTTTTCATTTTTGGACATTTTTTTTGTCCATTTTTGAAAAGTAAAAAAAACTTTCCCCAAAAAAACTCTGGAATACCTTCAAATATTGAAACGGCTTTAAATACTTTAAATAAATATATTAATAAAAGTATTTAAATATCTTTGTTTATAAAAACCTCTTTAGCTATTTTCTTGATAATTTTTTCTTCCTTTTCATAATCATTGTCACCTGAACCTCCCATAGATTCTATAATAATTTTATTAAATTGATCAGATACTTTTGAATTACATTTTTTATAATCTGGATATTTCTCTCTAAATTCAGTAATAAGGTTAATGTTTTTGTTTGCAATTTTTCTAACCATTTTATGAATTTTGTCTTTGTTTTCATTTTCTTTTTCCCATTTATCTTCATCTTTAACATACATTGTTTCTCTCTTTTTATCAGTACAATGAATTGGTCTTTCAGTTACATCTAATGCATTCAAATTCTTTACAATAATATTGGAAATTCCTTCTATATAACCAACTTCACCGACTTTTTCTAAATCTGTTAGTTGCAATTGGAGAGAATTTACAAAATCTGTAATATTCATCGCATTTTTACATGTTTCATTTAAAAATACTTGCAAATTAAATGTTTTATTATGAGAATTATTGTTAGTTGTGTTGTTTGTAATATGTGTTCCATTTTTAATTACATCTATCATCATATCTTTCATTTCTGAATTTTCTTTCATTAAGTATTTCATAAAATCTTTTAATTCTTGAATTTCAGTATCATTTATAAGTTTTCTTCTTGATAATTACATTTTTTTTTATGTTTCCATAATCCAGCTCTACTTGAATATTTTTTCCCACAGACACAAATGCATATTTTAGTATTATATGATTCCGTTGTTTCCATTTTGTTTCCTTTGTTACGATGAAGGTGTTTTATGGTATTAACGTGTCTATCCCAATCACTTTGTTTACAGCATTTAAAGATACAAATTTTACAAACAAATACGGCGTTTTTTGGCGTAAAAAATGTTTCCAATGTTTCCATAAAATAAACAAACAAAATAAATCTAAATTCTTTTTTTAAAAAATAAATAAAAATTATGATTACATTTTTAAAATTATTTTTTTTGCATCCAGACCATAATTTTTTTTATGGTCACAAATTTTTCATTTTGGGGAAACTATTTTTTACTTTTCATTTTTGGACATTTTTTTTGTCCATTTTTGAAAAGTAAAAAAAACTTT
>Ga0208621_1000405_pt1 | contig 10597 bp, 11 predicted proteins | sample CryBogCBH26May08_FD_184617 | JGI IMG/M metagenome (GOLD analysis project Ga0208621, IMG submission 184617) | Freshwater microbial communities from Crystal Bog, Wisconsin, USA - CBH26May08 (SPAdes) (version 2) | ecosystem: Environmental > Aquatic > Freshwater > Lake | place: Crystal Bog... | reverse complement strand
GATACTATTTTATATATTAACTATAATGGAACAAATATCAGCTTCCAACCCTGGATTAATGGGGGGCAACCATTATATAATTCTTCCTATGGAACTTAAAAATGTTCTCATTTATCTTCCTTACAAAAGAGTACTATTTTCTGACTATGGTATTTAACCCAGATTACGCAATAGAATTCTATTACCGTTTTCAAATTCTTCAAACATCCCGTAGGTACGGGACTTGATTTTTTGTTATTACCATAGTTCACTATGATTGCTAACAAAAAATCTGCACAAACACTCGTCTTTATTGTATTGGTAACCTTCATAACGATCGCTAATGCGTGATCTGGTTTTAAATTTTTTTATAATGTTTACTCTTTTGGAATGCAAATTGGAGATTTGCTACCGCAGTGAGGTAGTCTGGAGACCCAAACAACAATTTTTGTTATTAAAAGTGCTATAATATCTACATTAAATATTAATGTATTCTATTAAATAGTTCGGTAATTAAAGGATTTTTGTTGTATTAATTATTTTTCATAATTTCTTTTACAAAGCATATTTTCAACGTGTTAAGATTTTATTTAATGATGTATTTCTCTTTTTGTTGTTTAATAAATAAAAGTGTCGATTAATAATTTGTTTAATAATATTGAAAACCTACCTGTAATATTGTTATACTTTGTGTTTATTACTATCAAAATTTATAGGAAAAAACTTGGATAGTAGTAAATAACCCTTTTTTTAAATATTAACTTCTTGATGAAACTTAATGCGTTGATTGTGGATGATGAGCATAGCGGAAGAATGTCTTTAAAGATATTTTTGCAAGAAAATTATTTGTATCTTTTTGATAAAGTACAAACTGCAGATTCTTTGGATGATGCCATTAAAATAATTAAAACAAATTTTTATAATGTTATTTTTTTAGATATAAACTTAAATAATAAGTCTGGGTTTGAATTGCTGCCACATCTTTCTTCTCAGACTACCGTTGTATTTGTTACTGCCTACTCTGAATATGCAATCAATGCCATTAAGGAAAAAGCTTTTGATTATTTGTTGAAACCAATCAATCCTATTGAATTTAAAAATTGTATAAACAGATTAGAAAAAACTATTTTTGGCGAGAAAAATCAAAAAAAATATTTACTTATAAAGCAGCAAGGAGAGACTATACCCATCAATATTGAAGAGATAGAATACCTTGAAGCAAATGGGCCCTATTCTAAAATATGTATGTTGAACCAGCAGCAGTATACTACTGCTAAGACTATTAAAAGTCTGGAGGACAAACTTGGTAAAGACTTTATTAGAATACACAAATCTTTTATTGTAAATAAGGCTTTGATAAAATCGTTTAAGAAAGATTCGTTAACTACTAAAAGCGAAAAATGCTTATCTGTTTCAAGGGTTGGGTACAAAGAATTGTTGTTGCATTTTTAATTGCAATAATCAGTATCCCTACTTGTGCACAAGAAAGTAAATTGCAATCTGAAATTGACATTAATTCCGGTTTGCCTTCTAATGCGGTAAGGTGTTTGAAGTTGGATGATGAGCACCGATTATGGGTAGGTACTGATAATGGATTGGGTATATTTGAAGCCAATACCGACATTCAAAAAAAAATAATTAAAATAGTTGGAAATAAGAGTATCTGGAGTATAGCGCTTCTGGATAGTTTTGTATTGATTGGTACCCGCAACGATGGTTTGTATATTTTTAATAGAAACACTGCTAGATTAAGTTTTTACTATTCCAACAAAACAATTAATCTCATTAGAAAAATAAAAGTTATTGGAAAACGAATATTTGTACTTACTAATACTGAGCCTTTTGAATGGTATTATGGTAAAACATTAACTAAGCTGTACACTAAAAAGTCATACTCGGATGAATTTTTGTTAGACATATTTGAGTATGAGCATGAAATTTATGGGTTTGCGAATAGCCCTAAAATATTATTACTGAAAGGGAATAGATTTGAAAAAGATGTAGCTTCTGAAATATTAAAGTACCATAAAGGCGCTGAACAGTCTTCTCATTTTAGTAGTACTATATACCATAATAATATATTGATAGGTGGAAGCATGGAAGATAACTCTAAAACGCCATTGACTTTGTTTAACCCAAAGTATAATATTACAACAGAACAACAACCTTTTTACAATAAAACTGGGCAAGTATGGGATATTGCTGTAACTGATAATAAAATAATAGCAGCTATTGGGGATGCTAAAAATAATGTAGAAGGCTATTTATACATTACCAATAACAACCTTAAAAATGAACCTTTAATTTTAAACAGCTACTTAACCTGTCTGGCAATAGATAGCGCTCTTAATACTATTTATATTGGAAGTTTAAACAAAGGGATAATAGTAATGAAGGGGATTATTGGCACGAGTGCTATTATAATTCCTGATATATCTGAGTTTACAACATCTGTTAAAAATAGGTATATATTTTATAACAACACCGAATTATTTGTATACAATGAAGGTAGAAATTTATTATACCATAAAATTTTAGATGGGTTAGATAAACGATTTAATTCTATTAATGTAATTGGTGATACCTTAATATATTCAACCAAGGCCTACAACTATTACATTGACCTGAATAGTGGGCGAGAAATAAAAGGACTGTTTAAAAACTTAGATAGTTCTGGTAGTAAAACAATATACATACGTTTAAATAAGAGCATTTATTCATTTCCTACTTATGGTGGTTGTTATCAATATTATATAGATAGTAATAAGTGTAAAGAATTGAGGAACTATCAAAATTTTATTCCTTTTCCTAAGATAGAAGGGAATAAAATAGTTGTACTAAATAAGGAAAAAGGTTTTGGGATTGTAACTGAAACTGATGCCTATAATTTAAATTGCAGCGATAATAATATTGCTTTCGTAACCGATTTTTCGATCATAAAGGATACCATTTACGGATTGACAAACCATAGTGTAAAGCAGTATGGAATAGATTATAAAGCTCGTAATCTGAAGCTTTTAAAAACGTTTGCTATAGATAGTTTTATGCAGGGATTTGTGCCTGAGTGGATATTTGACTTTCAAGATAAATTGTATGTGGCCAATAAGCATGGAATATTGAGAATAAGTAGTTGTAATGGGCTGCCATTATCTTATTATTATCTTGGGAATTATTCTGCTTTAAATGAGCCTAAGGTAGTTGGGGATTCTTTGGTATGGGCTGCCGGGGGGTATATAACGAAGGTTTCTTTTAGTGAAATAGATCAGAACGCATTTACTTTAAAAATTAGTAGTTTAACCATTCAAGTTCCCAAAGACATAAATGAACTAATTGCTTTTAAAGTAGGGGTAAATTGTCCGTCTTATTTGGTGCAGCAACATAGTTTGAAGACTTTAACTATCTGGAAGGATGGTAAGTTGGTGGATACAAGATACACTGTAGGGAATGGGTTTGAATTTATTAACGGTTTGCCTTTTGGTAGTTATGAACTTGTGTTGACTGTTGGGAATGACAGCATAAAAAGTACTTTAGATATAGGATTGCCGATGAACAGGAATCCTTATTTTTTTGGTAGTATTATCTTGCTTACATTGGTTATAGTAGGGGTAGTATTGAAAATGCAACTGGATAAAAGAGCTTTGAATAAAAAACTATTACATAATAGGTTGCATGTATTGAAGCAGAATCTGAACCCCCATTTTGTGTACAATTCAATGAACCTGATTAGTTCGCTGATTCTGGAAAAGAAGTATACCGATGCGGTGCAGGTAACGGCAGACTTTTCGAATTTGCAAAGAACTTATTTGGAAACAAACAATAAAGAACATATAACCCTAACAGAAGAACTTGCATTTTTGAAAGCTTATTTGGGACTGCAACATAGACGCTTTTACCTAGATAAGAATTTTGAGTATTTTATAGTAATAGAGGAGGGGATAGATACTGAAAAAATAATACTCCCACCACTTATTTTACAACCTATAGCGGAGAATGCTATAAAATATGGGGTAGTAGGAAGTAGTGCTTTGGATAAGAAAATAAGAATTAGTATTACTGGAAAAAATCCTGTAATAATAGCATTAGAAGATAATGGGGAACTGGATAAGCTATACCCTAAGGGACAAGGACTGGGACAAAAACTGGTGGAAGAAAGGATTGAATTGTTTGCCAATTTTAATAGGTGTGCAATTGAAGTAGTGTTTGGGTTGCCTCCGAAGTATAGTACTAAGGGGTATAGAGTGGAGGTGAGCATAATTTGATAATAATACTATTAAAAAAGCAGCGTGAAATACAAAATGTAAAAACTAAAAAACTACATACTAAAAAAAGTAAAAATAAAGTTGGCAATTAGGTTGGTGTTTTTTTCTGTTTCAAAAGTGTTTGATTAATAAGAAAAGGTGTTGTATAGTAAATAGTTCTTTTTTGACTTGTTTGCTGATTTATTTTCGAAGGATTAAATCATTAAATTAAATTTAAAAATGAAAGTTTTATTAAGCTCTTTATTCTGTATGGTATTGTTAGCTAGTTGCTCTAACGAGTACTATTCTCATCGTTCTGTAAACATTCAAAGAAAAGATTTATTGGTAACACCTGTGGTAGCTGATTTATCAGTAGATTTAAGTAAAAAAGTAACTGTAGAATCTGGCAAAAAAAATACAGTAGACGCTGCAAAAGATGAAGCTTACTACAAAGCTGTAACAGAAAATAATATAGATGTATTAGTTGATCCTATTTATGACATAACCACTACACCCAAAATATTATTTTGGGGTGGAAAAGCTAAAGCTAAAATTACTGGATTTGGTGGTAAGTATACCAGTGTAAAAAAAGTAAACGAAGCTGTTAATGATTATAAAATTGATACTAGTGCTGTTAAGAATTTCAAAGTATTGGTAGGTCTGGGAAATGAAACAAAGAGTGCTCCTTTTTTCGACCAACCTGTAGATGCTAAAAAGCAAAATGGGATATGGACAATTTTGATTGCACTTGCTGCTTTGAAACTTTTATAATGTGCTGAATTTTTGTTAGTTAAAGAGAGGCTGTTCTTAATGAGCAGCCTTTTTTTGTGTAAATAGTCTCTTATATGTTCATTTAATAAGAAAAAGAGTAGTTGGGTAAATGTATTCTTTTGTGTAATAGTGTAGATATAGTTTTACCAAATTAATTAAAACTAAAACATTACAAAATGAGAAAGATTTTTATTGCAATTTTATGTTTGATTGCTGCAAAATTTGCAGAAGCTCAGAATGATAAATTGACAATTGGTATAATGCCTTTTAACTATACTAACGGGGCAGCATCTTATCAGGATGCTAATTCCATACAAGAGGCTGTAACTGAAGGATTTGTTAAAACTAAGCGTTTTAATATTGTGGATCGTTCTAAAATGGATGCCTTAAAAAAAGAGAAAGAGTTACAAAAAACAGAAGATTTTATAGATGGTTCAGTAGTTAAACAAGGTGCTAATATTGGTGCTAATTTTTTAATTTCAGGTAATGTTTTAGAAGCAAAAGCGGAAGCAATTGTTGGTACAAAAGGGGAAACTCTTGGATACAAAGCAAAATTGATAATTAGTTTGAAAGTGATTGATGTTTCAACGGGTCAAGTTGTATCTTCTGAAACCATAGAGCCTAAAGCAAATACTGGTTTGTTTGGTGGATTTACTGCTCCAAGTACTCCTGAAGGAGCTATTTCGAAAGCTATAAAAGAAATTTCCGGTAAAATAGATGAGTTTGTTGCAAAGAACTTTCCTGTAACATTTGCTATTGCGGAAATACAACTTAAAGATAAGAATGGAGGAGCCTCTAAAGTATTGATTTCTGGAGGTGCAGCATTTGGCTTGAAGAAAGGGCAAAAATTGAAAGTTGTAGAGATTTCTGAAATGACTGTAAATGGTAAGAAGTTAGTTAGAAAGAAAGAGTTAGGAGAATTGAAAATTACAAAAGTGGAAGATGATAATTTTTCAACTTGTGATGTAAGTTCTGGAGGTACTGAAATTACAAAAGAATTTGATGCCAAGGCTAAAATTGAAGTCATCACTAAATAATACAAAATGAGAATAATTTTAAAATCATTTTTCACATTAATTATACTTTTAGGGCTACAAAATTGTAGCCCTAAAATGCAAGGAAGTCCATACTCTGGTCAGGTGAATTATGTAGGGAAAGATGCGTCGGGGACCATTATTGTTAGTAGCATTGGGTATGGTAGTAAATTAGTCAGTGCGATTACTGATGCTCAATATAATGCGGTTAATATTTTGCTTTTTAAGGGGTTGCCAGGAACTGAGTTGAATGTGCCGTTGGTAGAAAATGAAAACGAGTCCAAGTCTAAGCACCCTGATTATTACAATAGATTATTTAACCAAGCAAATTACATTTCTTATATAATGTCGACCTCTACAAATTCTGATGGGAAAAAAGTAAATGGTACTGTAATGGCAACGGTAGAATTGAAAATAAATTACAATTCCTTAAGAAAGGATTTGGAGCAAAATAATGTAATAAGAAAGTTTGGATTTTAAAATAAACATAATGAAAAATATTTATTTATCTTTAAAGATACTGATATTCTTTTTCTTTTTATCAATTAGCCTTAGAAGTTTGTCGCAAAATAGTGGCACTAGTAGTGGTGGGCAAGTTAATCAAATACAACCTAGTATTATTGTTGTGCCTTTAAAAGTGGAAGGTCAAAATTATAGAAAATTAATTGAGGACCCTAGTGAAGGATTTAATAGAAGGACTGCTATGAATGTAGTTGATAATGCTATTAAGACAAGAGGATTTACTACAGTTGATTTTGTTGGACAACTTGAAAAAATAAAAACCACAGAAGCTTACACCAATGGGAGTCAAAAAGATGAACAATCTGCTATAATTAATAGTTCTGGAGCAGATATTTTTGTTACAGTAGATATAAATGTTTCCAAAACAGCTTCTGGTACAGAAGTTTCTTTGTTTTTGGTGGCTCGAGAAACAGCAACTGGGGTTAAGTTATCTACAAGTAAGCCAGGTAATAGTGGTAGATATTATACTGATGATATTCACAAATTAACGGCTAAAGCATTAGATAATATTAAAGAAGATTTTTTGAATGAATTACAAATAAGTTTTACAAATATTGTAAATGAAGGTAGATCTGTATTTGTATCTTTTAAAGTAGCCCAAGGATCGACTATTAATTTTAAAAGTGAAGTAGGTAATGAAGGTGATTTGCTTTCTGAAGCTATTAGTGATTGGTTGAAGAAAAACTCTTATAAAGGCTATGCAAAACCCGGAGGAAGTAGTGCTTTAGAGTTAGTATATGATTTGAGACTTCCTTTAAAAGATCAGAGTACAGGCATGAATTACGACCCTCAACATGATTTTGGTAAGCTTATCAGAAAATATTTAAGAACCCTTAAGATAGACGCTGAAATTGATGCACCTCAGCTAGGTCAAATAGTTATTACAATAAAAGGTAAATTAAATTAACAGGAAATGAAAAAATTAAGTTATTTGATGTGGTTTTCGTTATTTGCTATAAGTTCATTTGCACAAACTTCTGACATTGGAAAGATAGCTTTGTCAGTTGTTTTTCCTCAGAATATAGAAGGGCTAGAAATGTCGCAAGCCTCAAAGTTGCAAAACAAGATAACAGAAATTGTTGCTTCGACTGGACTAGCGGCAAATGGATATAATAATGATTTTATTATTTATCCAGTATTTTCTGTAAATGAAAGTTATGTGGTTGAAGGTGGAATGCAGAATATTACTGTATTGAAATGCGAATTGACTTTAATTATTAAGCAAATTAATAACAATGTAATTTATGCTACTATCAGTAAGGAACTAAAGGGTAATGGAAAGGATAAAAGGGATGCATTGACTAGTGCTATTATTAAAATAAATACAAAGGATACAGACTATGCTAGCTTTATAGCAACTGGCAAAAACAAAATAGTACAGTATTATGAAACTAAGTGTTCTGATATAATTGTAAGGTCTGAAAGTTTAGTAAAAATGCAAAAATATGATGAGGCGATTGGTTTGTTAATGTCTGTTCCCAATGAGGTGAATTGTTATAATAAAGTACAAGAAAAATCGATAGAAGCCTATAAAGCGTATCAGAATCAAAAATGTAAAACACAGATTCAAAAAGCTAAAGTGAGTGAGGCGTCTAATAATTTTTCTGAAGCTATTCAGTTGCTTAAAACTATTGATCCATCTTCTGTCTGTTACAGTGAAGTGTCTCCATTAATTAAAAAGATTGAAAATAAAATTGACGCAGAACAAAAAAGGCAGTGGGAAAATCAGGCTAAAATTTATAATGATAATATTGCTTTAGAAAAACAAAGAATAGAAGCCATAAAACAAATTGCTGTTGCTTATTATCAGAACCAACCAAAGATTTATTATGACTACAAGGTTATTATTAGATAATATTACTATTTAGTTGATATAAGATTTAGTGCATTAAAATAATCAGGGCTGTACCGAAAGGGCAGCCTTTTTTAATGTTTGTTTACAACGATTAAGTTAGTTTAATAAGAAAAGGAGTTGTATAGTAAGTTGAGTATTTTTATGTATTAATGGTGAATATTTTTGATGTATTCTATTGTCAAGTAAAATTACAAGATATACAAAATGAATAAAAACTATTTAAAAATTCTTAGCTCATTCACAATTACTGCATTATTCCTTATTGTAGCTTTTGGATCGGGTGAATCAAAGAGTACCAAAAGTTCAGGTTCAGAATCAAATAACTCAGAAAGAAATACTAATTCTTCTTCTAACTCTGAAGTACGTTCTAATTCTTCTAGTTATGATGTTTGTTCTGAATGTGGTAAGCGATTAAGTGATACATGGTATTCTCATTTGGGAAAAATGGTAGATTGTTTTTCTACTTCTAATCCAAAAGAAGGAATTGGAAAGTGGTGTTCACAAGGATGTTGTACAAAAGCAAGGATGAGATCTTGCCCTAGTTGCTATAAGTAGTATTTTTTTAATTTTAAAAGAAATCTAAGCAAATAAATTTATGTGGAAAAGGTATTTCATAAAATAACTATTGACACAACTTTAAATATTTTATTTGAGAATGCACAGTTAACCGTTACTGCAACAAATTTTAAGAGAAGTATTGATTTCAAGTATTTAGATAGTGCAGTTTCTAATACAATATATATCCCAAGAATAAGTGTTTTGGCACTTGCTTGTCGCTCAACGATTTTCTTTGTATTACTAGCAGGTCTTTCAATGATTATGATTAGTCCTAATAATTGGAATGGCTTTATTTGGATTTCAATTTTTTTATGGATATGTGCATTTGCATCTTTTAACACAATATTCGGAAGTTATGCACTTGGACTAATGTTTGGAATTAAAAGAGGGGTTTGGACTTCTGTAATTGAAAGATATTTTTCTGACTATAAGTATCAAGTAACTATAGGAAACAAGAATGGGAATACTATACTTATTAATGCACAGATTAATAATGTTAATAAAAATAAGATATTGTTATTACAGGATAATATCGAGCAAATTAAAACCATGGTATATAATGAATCTTTAAAACCCAAAATTGATATTTTGGAAAAAAGCCATGATTATATCAAACAACTAAATTCATTAAATGAACTTTTAAAATCTGGTATTTTAACACAACAAGAATTCGATTTGAAAAAAAAGCAAATAATAGGTGTTTAAGCTAACTAGAACAAGATTGGTGATTCTTAATGTTATTTTACCTTTAATTATTGGTGGATTAATATATATATCATTTAGAAGTGTGAATTTACGAATGTTTGTATGGTTTGATGCAATTGGAATACATGAACTAATTTATAAAATAAGAGAATTATTCAACCCTTTCAAGAGCTATATCCCCAAATGGATTTACTTCTCTTTGCCTGACGGACTCTGGGTTTATTCTTTTTCATATGTTTTATTATTGATTTGGAAGGATAAATTAAAAGTTGCAATTGTATGGTTAATAATACCTTTCACTGCAGGTTGCTTGGTTGAATTGGCTCAATTAATTAAAGTATTTCCTGGGACATTTGATTATTTGGATTTAATTATGTCATCATTAGGAATTATATCTAGTTTATTAATATTGAAATATAAAAATGAAAAGAAACCATATAAAAATACTTAGCTCATTAACCATTACTGGATTATTTTTAATAATAGCATTTGGTTCCGATGATTCAAAAAGTAGCAACAGTTCGGAAAGTCAACCAAAACAAAAAATCACGTGTTTTAGATGTTATAAAGATTTGACTGATACATATAATAGAATTAATTCTCATACGAAGAATAGTAGTGGAGATGATATTTATTATTGTACACCATGTTGGAATGTAGTATGGAAAGAAGCACAAGATGATGCAAAAGCTCAAGGTTATTGATTGAATTTAAATAATATTTTAAATAATTTTATTTTCAGAATGTAATAATTATGAAATTACTAATTTTTCATTACTCATTCAAGACGATTGTATTAGTTTCAAACCAATACTGTCCTAAATATTTAATTCAACAAAAAAGAACCTTAGCAATATTGAGCTACAGAGCGATATTGTTCATTTTTTAGAATAGAACCCCTTGTATTACTATTTCATCTGGTTCTTTATGTTCCT
>Ga0208621_1000397_pt1 | contig 10776 bp, 11 predicted proteins | sample CryBogCBH26May08_FD_184617 | JGI IMG/M metagenome (GOLD analysis project Ga0208621, IMG submission 184617) | Freshwater microbial communities from Crystal Bog, Wisconsin, USA - CBH26May08 (SPAdes) (version 2) | ecosystem: Environmental > Aquatic > Freshwater > Lake | place: Crystal Bog... | reverse complement strand
TCTTGTTGGTAGAAGTTATTTTGTCTCATTGCTAATTTTATCTTTTTGAATTGGTGAATAGTCGGTCTTAACTTGTCCACTAACTAAAATTTTATCAAAATAGCATTTAACACCTGTCGCTACATTCATATTTTCTACGTTTTGAATATGAAAATGCAAATGAGGCTCAGATGAGTTACCTGAATTGCCACAAAGTCCTAAAAGTTGTCCTTGAGTTATTTTTTGTCCTTCAAATACTTTTATCGATTGCTGTTTAAAGTGAGCTAAGAATAAATATTCGTTTTTTGCTGTCTTTATTATTATTGTATTGCCCGGAACATAAATAGGATTTAGTTCTCCTGGATTATTATCTTTTACACCGTCAACTACTAAAACAATTTCACCGTCACAAGGGGCAATAATTTCTTTGCCAAAAGCATAATAATCTTCATTTGTCTGTCCGTTTGTTTGGTAAGACAAGCCTTTGTTATTTTTAATAACTATGTCAAAGGCATTTTTTTGTGCAATACTTTCTATGTGATAGTTCAATTCCTTTGTGTCACCACCCCAAATAACTGTCCACTCTCCTTTGAATGGAAGAATAAGTTTAGTTGAATTGCGTTCTATTTTTGGAAGATTGTCGTCTGTAAATGGTTTTACAAATAGCCCATTAATTTTAGCGTTATTGTCCACAGAGATGTTCACTCCAAATAAAGCTCTTTCAAAATTTGTCTTGTATAAAGCATAACTTCCATTTACATACTTTACAAATTGTCGCTTAGTGATTTGACCTGCTTGTGATTTCAAGCCCGCAAAAAATTCTTTTGTTTTGTCGAGAGGTAAAGCATTTTGCATTTCGCTTCCAAACATTGAAAATATAGAGTCAAAGTTGTCTGTATTGTAATTTCTTTCAAAATTATCTGCTACAGTTTTGTATTCTCTTTTTTCTGTTTGTCCGAATGAGAAAAATGATGCTAATGTCAAAACTAAAGTTATTAAAGTGATTTTCATAAATGTATAAAAATTCGGTGCTGTTATAATTTCCTACAACGAATGAGTGTTTGGGAAAGTGCTAGACAAGAATGTTCGGTCTGCTATTAACCAAAGCTCAATACTGTTCCCAAAGCCAAATATAAGAACGATGTTCAAAGATGTTACGTCAGCCCAAACAGGGCTACAAAGAAAGAACTGAAGTGGAGGTTTATTTCGTTCCCCCTGCTAGTGCAAATACTACTGTTTGGCGTTCGGAAAGTTTGGCGTTATGTTATATGTTTAATGTATTCTGTAATTCTCTCATTTCTTAATCGTATAAAATTCATTACTTGTTTCTTGTAAGTCATATAATCTTCTACGTTTGCAAAGCTTGGTTTTGTAGTAAAGTTGTCAAAAGGCAAATAAAATTTAATGTTTTGTTTTTCGTCTATTAAGTCGTCTAATAAAAAGAATTGTACATAACCATTAAAACTGTCGAACAAGTCAAAGAAGTTTTTATACCTAAAAAATGTGTCATAAAGTGGACTTGCTTGTCCTAAATAAAATAAACGAATACATTCAAGTGTCAAGTCAAATCTATCGTCGATAAGACTGTTTATTCCTCTTGCTTGATTGATTGTAAACTTGTTGTCAATTTTGTTTTTTGGGAAAAGTGTATAAGCTCCAATTGTGCTTCCTGTATCAAAAAGCTCATCTACTTCGTTTGGAATTTGTCTTACAAGCCATTGTTTTCTTGTCTGATTTTTATATGAGTGTGTTATAGCATCACTTCCCAAATTAAATTCTCCTTGTTCTGAATTATGATAAAGATATGCACCACTTTTTTTGTTTGTCAGTTCAAATTGTGTTCCGTTTGGAAGTGCTTTGTTCCATAAAAGTTTGTGGTATTTTTTCAATGTTGGACTTGTACTATCAGGGTCTCCACCATTTGCGTCACTATAAAAATTAAAGCTTGTGTCTATCATTAAATTTGTCTGTTATTTTTAATTTTAAGGTCGTCTTTTTTGCTGACGCACAACTGACAGGTATCGCAATGGCAGGGCAAGAGTACTCGTCCGCTGATAACCAAAGCTAAATTACTATCCAAAAGCCAAATATAAGAACGATATTCAAAAGTCCTAGACTGCCCCAAACAGGGCTACAAAGAAAGAACTGAAGTGGAGGTTTATTTCGTTCCCCCTGCTAGTGCAAATACTATTGTTTGGCGTTCGGCATTCTGTCTATACTTTTTTTTGTTCAACGAAATCAATCAACTCAATTCTAGTACCAAGTACAAAAGAAATTCTTGACAATATGTCTAAGCCAACTGAATAACGTCCTTGTTCAATACGGCTAAGATTGGCTGCATCAATATTTGCAGCTTGGGCAAGTATCTTCGCTTCAATATTTTTTTCTTTTCTCAAGTCTCGTATTCTTGTTCCTATTCTTACTCTTTCTTGATGTAGAAAAATTCTCTCCTCGTCTCTGTCGCCTTTTCCGCCATTAATTCCAAGTCCTTCGTAATTATTCATTTGTATCCAAACCCAATAATGCATACCCATACCTGTACTGTCTCCCATATTATCTTTGAAATATTTTTCAAAATAATACGCTAATCTTTCTGCATAGTGTTGTTGGGCAGTTTTTGGAGTTGGGAAGTAAGTGTTCCAAGTGAATTTTTCACCATCTTGTGCAATGACTTCAATAGTAGAGTCATCTACAAATCTTGATTGTAACATAATTATTATTGCCGTATTTATGGTGTTGCCGCCACCTTTAAGTTTATGCTACAAATGTAAAGGATTTTTTTAATTGGCAAATTTACCAATTAAAAAATCTAATAGATACGAACAACCATCCTTTCGTTAGGTTCAGTTGACCATTGAACTTGCCATGTCCGTCCGTCTATTTGGTCAAGCAGAATGAAGTTATATATGTTTGATGTTGGATAAAGAAAGAATCTGCCATTCTTCTCTGCATCTTTATCCACCCGAGAAATGTCCGAAAGTGTAGTTTCAAATTGATTGCTTTTTGTACTCCATTGAACTTGCCACATTTGTCCGTTTCTTGTGTTCAGTTTGATAAATGTGTAAATATTTTTTGTGGAAAAGAGTCTATAAGTAACAGCACTATCTGTAGAAATATTTTGGATTGGTGCCTCTGATGTACTTTGAGCAAATAAAGTTGTCCCAAGAAGTACAAAAATCAATGTAAATAATCTTGTTTTCATTTTGTTTTGTTATTATATTCTTGAATTTGTAGGATGTCTCTTTATGCTGACCGCTAACGGACAGGTATTTGCGATGGCAGGGCAAGAATGTTACGTCCGCTGATATACAATGCCATATTGAAATTCTGTTGTTGAGTTAATTACTAAAAGCCAAATATAGTGTGTCAAGCTGAAACTGAAGCTAAAAGAAAGAACTGAAGCTGATATTTATTCCTGTCGCCCCTGCTATTGCAAATACACCTGTTGTACGTTCGGGCTATTATCTTATAACCTTTTCAATAAGTTTATAAATATCAGTACCTAATTTTTGAGGATAATCTTCTGTTTCTACATTTAATGCTTTTGCTCTAGAAATCGCTATTTCAAGATGTTGCAAAAAACGTTTAGGTTTTAAATTAGCTTCATTATAACCATCAGGTAGTATATTACTAAGGAGTTTTTTTAAATAAGTCTTCTTTCTTGCAACTTTACTATTCTCAAATATTAACATTAATTCTTCTGCTGTAAATTCAGATATATCTCTTAAATGTAGAAGAAGCCAAAACTCGAAACACGGGTTACTTAAAGCCAAATTGAAATTAGGTTCTGATTTACATTTTGAACTATATTTTTCAATATTTTTTCCATTTCTATCTCTATCAATAATCATCCACAACTCATCGTTTTTACCTAAATCATATTCATCTTTAATTTTTTGGAGATTTTCAAACACATATTTAGGAGCACTTTTAGTGTCCTTACTATCTCGTCTTAAAGAAACGATTTCAATGATTTCGTTATTGAATCTGTGATTATTTTTAAGCGCTTCGAAATAAGTTGGTTCTGTTTCATTTCCTTCATAAGCTAATAGAAACATTTTTTCACGGTCTGTTACATTACTAATCCTTATAAACTCAGTACGTTCTCTAGGCATAATTAACTGTTTTGATTCGGTAAAACTGTTAATTTGTTTCTATTCCCCATTTTAGGGATAGCTTTAAATCTCCCTAATAAGTAATCTTTTCTAATTTCTTTATCGAAACGAATATTGTACTCCTCAAGTGAATGCAAATGACTGATTCCGTCTTTGTCCTTAACAACAAACCATATCTCATCTTTTCTTAAAAGCTTTTGAGTTAATAAACTAGACTCGTGACTAGCTAAAATTAATTGACTATTTATATTATGGCTTTTATCAAGAAATAAATCTAATAAATCATATATAAGATTTGGATGAAGACTTCGCTCCATTTCGTCAATAATAAAAACATTATCTCCTTGAAGTAAATCTATAATTAAAGGTATGAAATCAATTATTCTGTTAGTTCCGTCAGATTCATCGCTTGTGTCAAATTTTTCAGATTTATCTTGACCAACTACATTATGTTGAGTCATAAACTTATGTACAGTTATGTCATTTTCTAATTTTGAAATAAAGTATGTAGTATTATTTATAGATAAAAGTGTTCTAACATTTTCAGACTTTGAGCTTAAAATATCATCTTTTATTTTTTCAATTAATTTTGAAGGCACATCAATTGATTCAAAATCAATTTTTTCCAAACAGATTCCATTTATACCTGTATCAAAATATTTTAATAACTCTTCAAATGTGATTTGTAATTTCGAATCATCTTTAAGTTCTGATTTTATACCTTCTTTATATTTATCATCAGGGAAAATGATATTTAATGTGTTTTGAAACCAATCAATTACATTAAGTAAATCATTTATATCAGTTACATTGTCTTTTACTTTTCTAGTTCTAATCTCAGTTAAAAAAAGTTGATTATTAGGAGTTCCCTTAGCAATAAATTTTAAAAACTGACGATGTTCTTCTTTTTTATTTTTTTTAAATAATGGTTCAATGTCGAATTGTACTTTATTATTTATATTTCTTTCAAATATTTTTATCTCTGTCTTATTAGTTACTTCAAATAACCATTCTTCAACAATTTCTTTTGAATTAAAAACAAATCCATAAGCGTAATTTTTACCTTTATGTTGTAATTCATATTCTAGTCTAGAATTTGATAATAAAGAATTTACATTTAATCTAAAAGATTGAAATTTTATCGGTTGTTCACTCTTGTTACCTTTTAATAGTAAGATTTTACCAAAATCAATTGCTTTTATTAAATTAGATTTTCCTGAAGCATTAGCACCGAAAATTACACCTGTTTTAAGTGTTGTTATACCCTTTAAAGATTTTGTTTTATGATTTTGTTTCAATGTACCTTTACCTGGTATCATTGAAAACTCAGTCCTGTCTTTGAATGACAAAAAATTCTCAACATTGAATCTAATTAGCATACAAAATTTATTTAATTTTGCAAATGTAGAGATTAAATCACAAATGACATCTATTTAACAATACTTTTCAATCTTCGCATAGCCTGACGTACAACGGACAGGTATTTGCGATGGCAGGGCAAGAATGTTACGTCCGCTGATAACAAATGCCATATTGAAATAATGTTGTTGATTAAAGAACTAAAAGCCAAATATAGTGTGTCAAGCTGAAACAGAAGCTAAAAGAAAGAACTGAAGTTGAATTACTTCCTGCCGCCCCTGCTATTGCTAAATACACCTGTTGCACGCAGTTTAAGTCTTAAGTTTTGTGAACATAAACGATTTGTCACGTTAGACCAATTGTCTAATAATAAACGAAAGAAACTGTCAAGCTTGAAACTGTTTCAAGCAATGAACGAGTACTGTCTAGTTAAAGCAATTGTCGAACTGTAAACGAAAGAAACTGTTAAGACTAAAACTGTTTCAAATACTGAACGAGGACTGTCTAGTTAAAGCATTTGACCAATTGTAAACGAAAGAAACAGTCAAGACTAAAACTGTTTCAAATACTGAACGAGTACTGTCTAGTTAAAGCATTTGTCCAATTGTAAACGAAAGAAACAGTCAAGACTAAAACTGTTTCAAATACTGAACGAGTACTGTCTAGCTAAAGCAATTGTCCAATTGTAAACGAAAGAAACTGTCAAACTAAACCTGTTTCAAACTGTGAACGAGGATTGTCTAGCTAAAGCATTTGTCCAACTGTAAACGAAAGAAACTGTCAAACTAAAAGCCTGGAGAATAGTAAACGATTTTCAAATTAAAGCTATCCTGAATATAATGAATATTACCTAACCTAAAAAGCCTCAAATAAATTGCGTGCAACGGACAGGTATTTGCGATGGCAGGGCAAGAATGTTCCGTCCGCTGATAACAAATGCCATATTGAAATACTGTTGTTGAGTTAATTACTAAAAGCCAAATATAGTGTGTTAAGCTGAAACCGAAGCCAAAAGAAAGAACAGAAGTTGAGGTTTATTCAGCCCCCCTGCTATTGCTAAATACTCCTGTTAGTGGCTGTTCTGACTCTAAAGCTTTCACGAATTTTAACTAATTTTCTTTACCTCCTTTATATTTGGGGAAAGGGTATCGTTTCCACATATTTCTATTGGGGTCATGTGCCATGTCTCCTGCGTAAGGAACCATAGAGACTGTTTCAATTTTTTGAAAATACTTGTCGTCAGTTATTATGTTTTTAGATAAATATTTCTTCATTACCCAACCCATAATTCCATTGCCATCAAGTCCACAATTATTCTCTTTATAAAGGATTTTCACATACATATAATTTTTTGATTTAGTTTTATTTTCTCTATCATCTACACTTCTTACAATCGCACCTTTATGTAAAAACCCTTGGATATAGAAGTTACCACTTGGATTATCTAATATCAGTAAGTTATCTGTTTGACTATAAAATGTCTGCTCTTCAAATGTTACAACATTTGCTTTATTACTCGTTACCTTTTCAGATGAATTATTGTCATCTTTTTGAGGAGTAGATTGTTTAATTGATGTAGGATTTATAATAGCATCTTTTAATTTAGTTTCGTATTCAGATACACTTTTTATAGTGTTATTTACTATTGAAATAGTACCTGTACCATTAGGATTTATTTGACTTAGTGTTATTTTATCTTGCCAAAATGAATTGTATGCAATTTTATTTTTGGAGGTTTCAATATTTATATTTGTATTCCAAAAATTTACATAAAAATTTACTATTAGTCTATAATCACCATATATTTTACAACCATCAATAATCATATTTTTTTCGTTGTTGAAAAAATAGTGAAATTTTAAGTGTAGTGTTTTGTTTTTAGGACCTGACATATTATATGAGGGAGAATAACTGAATGATACAGTTTTGTTTTTGTCATCAAATTCAGAACCTCCATTTGAAGCAAAACCTAATTGGTTCATAAATGCTTGTACTCTTTCAAGAACAAAATTAAAATCAAAGTATGTAATTTGAGTAGTATAGTTGTTATTTACTAAGTTGATTAACAAGGTTGATTTATCGTATCCATAAGGAGACCAATCTTTCCTATTTTTTTCATATAATTTAATGCTATCTAAATTATTAGTTTGAGAATAACATTTTACAAAGGCAAATACGAGAACTAAAACTAAAATCTTTTTCATAGTTTGTTTTATCTATATGAGTTTTATAATTGAATTAATGTACTTCACATAATTTGAGTTATTAAATTCATTCGCTTTTTTTATAATTCACTTTTAATTTTAAGTTGTGGAATAGCCACTAACGGACAGGTATTTGCGATGGCAGGGCAAGAATGTTCCGTCCGCTGATAAATGTTGCCATATTGAAATACTGTTGTTGAGTTAATTACTAAAAGCCAAATATAGTGTGTCAAGCTGAAACTGAAGCTAAAAGAAAGAACTGAAGTTGATGTTTATTCCATCGCCCCTGCTATTGTCAAATACTCCTGTTGGCTGCAGATTTTCTATTCTGTAGGTTCAAGTCCATAGTTTTTTGCTGTCTTGTTAAATTGGTCAGCAGCCCATCTGTATTTTTCGTATGCACTTGATGTTTTTGGAAGTTGAAGTCCATTCGTTAATATGTCTCTCAACTTTGAATAATGAATAGAAGCTGTTCCTTCCCCACCTCCAACTCTATCGTCATAGTCAGTAAAATAGTCTAAGTAAAAAATGCCTGTCATTAATTCTTTGCAATTCTTTTTTATGAATTGAACTTCCCAATCTTCAAATCCTTTATTTGCTGGTCCAGGATATTTTTTTACAATTTCAAATAGGTCACTATCAAATTTGATTATGGGCAAACGTTCTTCTGATTCAGCTAAATATGCTTTAACAAAAGCGTCTCCAAATAATGTCGTGTCTTTGTGATACATATTTCCTACTTTGATTGCTCCACGACATAAAAAACCATTACTAATCAATAAATGAATTGCAAAGGCACAATCTGTCAACATATAGAAAATCCCGCCTTGCTCTTCTGCAAGTCTTGAAATAACTAAGCTGTCAGAAACTTGAATAATTTGAGTGTCTGCATTTAATGCTCTATCAGCTTTAATGTCATAATCGTCTTTTGGTTTAATAAAAAAATCCTTGAGGTCGGTAAGAGTCTGTAAAATTCTTTCATACTCTTTCTCGTCTTTATTGCTTTTGTCAATAGAATTCTTAAATCCTAAAATGTCAATAAATGCAACTACTCTTGTCTCGTAACTCATTGTCTATTTGGTTTTTTAAATTTGCAGCCAACGGACAGGTATTTGCGATGGCAGGGCAAGAATGTTACGTCCGCTGATAACAAATGTCATATTGAAATACTGTTGTTGAGTTAATTACTAAAAGCCAAATATAGTACGTCAAGCTGGAACTAAAGCCAAATTATTATTCTACTGCCGAGTTTGTTCCGTCCGCCCCTTCTATCGTGAATACTGATGTTAGTGGCGGTGTTTCGTCAATTTTGTTTTGTCTAATTGAATGTTGCTTAAGCACGATTTAAAAAAATCAATCATTTTGTAAGACTTTGTCTTGTTGTTATAAGACGAGCCATCTTGATACCATTTAAACCCTTTGTCCACTTTGTCTAAAAAACAAGTATTATTTGAGAACTCTTTTTTTAAGTTCTTTCCAGTTAAGCTCAATATTTTTCCGTCAGCTCCTCGACTAAAAAAGTAGGCATTACCAGATTTACCACTTGAACGAGAATACATAACCAATGTGTCAAGCTGTAAAACTCTATAAAAGTATCCATCATAATAGCGATGAAAAATGCTATCGTCATCTTGATAACCCCAAATTTTGTCTGGCGGTAAAACAATCTTCTTTTTATTTTTCAACCTTACAACCACGGAGTCTTTAAAGATTGCTGCCCTAACTCGTTTTATATCGAAAGTATCATTGCTTGGTTTACTGATGTCTTTGCTTTTATAAATCAATTTGATTTTTATTGGACTTTGTCCATAAGAAAAGCTATAAGTCAAACTGCAAATAATTACAATGGTGTAAATAAAAACATTTTTCATTTTTAATTTCATTTTAAACGATGGCATTTGCATAGCCACTAACGAACAAGTGTTTGGGAAGGAGCTTGACAAGAATGTTCCGTCTGCCGATGGACAATTGCTTAATTCTTGTTCCATTGCTCAATTCTTGCTCGATTGTCCCTCATAGTGTTAGGTCTGCCGAAACTACTGCTAAAAGAAAGCACAATTGCTCAATTACTTCCGTCTGCAAGCACTTTCCTAAACACTTTTGTTGTTTGCAGCCAAATGGTTGTATTGTCCAAATTGGGGAGTATTGGCGTTGTAAAATTAAGTTTATAAAGAAGTTAAATAACAATTACTTTATAATCTACGCAACTTTTTACTATAATCCTTTTATTTTATTTAATCTATTTGCGGCTCTACTAAATCCTCTTTCTGCTGATTTTTCAAAAAAGGAAACTGCAACATATTTTTCACCTAAACGATAATAAATTTCACCAGCTAGATACAAATTGATAGGGTCCTTACTTTCAAATTCAAGTGCCTTTAGAATATCAGCTTTTGCTAATGCCAATTTTTCAAGCTCAAAGTATGCAATAGCTCTATTTGTGTAACAAGTAGAGCTATCAGGTTGAATACTTAATACATAAGAGAAGTCTTCGATTGATTCTTCAAACAATCCTAATTGGCATCTAGAAATTCCCCTATTAATCCTAGCATTAAAGTTGTTTTTATCTAAACTTAAACTTTTATCATAATCCTTTACTGATTCTTTTAGTTTTCCAATTTCATAGTAAGTTTTTCCTCTATCATGGTAAAGTTGTGTATCATCAGGATTTAAACTTATCGCCTTTGAATAATACTCAATAGCTTCAAATGGTTCATTCTCCCTTATTAACTTAATAGCCTCTTGCACATAATATTTCCAAGAAGGTGTTTCAACAAATGAACCCAAGTTTAAGAACCCACTATTAAAGTTAACACCCGTACTATTCATATTACTTTCAAATATGTCAATTCGAGATGGTTTTTGTTTAGTACCACAATAATTACAATAAATTGAAGATTCTTTTACTGTTCGATTACAATTTTTACAAATCATTATTTTTTTTATTTAAGTGAATGAAATTAATAAAAAACTTTCGAGGTCTTCGCATTGGTTGCAAACAACTTTTATAAAAGTATCCGCAATGCCCCCTAAAAAAAGCCCCAATTTTAAACCTGTCAATGGGGCATTGCGGTATACTTTTGCGTTGACCGACGTTTGGGATGCATCTATGGTATAAA
>Ga0208621_1000392_pt1 | contig 10886 bp, 10 predicted proteins | sample CryBogCBH26May08_FD_184617 | JGI IMG/M metagenome (GOLD analysis project Ga0208621, IMG submission 184617) | Freshwater microbial communities from Crystal Bog, Wisconsin, USA - CBH26May08 (SPAdes) (version 2) | ecosystem: Environmental > Aquatic > Freshwater > Lake | place: Crystal Bog... | reverse complement strand
GGGCGGAAGCGGCGGCGAAAGCCAAGGCCGACGCGGAACAGGCCAAGGCGGCCACCAAGGCGAAGGCCGAAGCGGCAGCCAAGGCCAGGGCGGAAGCCGCCGAAGAACAGGCAAGGGTGGAAGCGGCGGCGAAAGCCAAGGCCGACGCGGAACAGGCCAAGGCCGCCACCAAGGCCAAGGCCGAAGCGGCAGCCAAGGCCAGGGCGGAAGCCGCCGAACAGGCGCGGGCAGAGGCGGCGGCGAAAGCCAAGGCTGAAGCAGAAGCCGCGCAAGCTAAAGCGGCAGCTGCCAGGGCAAAGTCCGAGTTGGCAGAGTTGGCTAAGGCACTGAAGCGCAAGGTCGAACAAAGCTGGATTCGTCCGCCTGACTCCGCTAGTGGCTTAAAGTGTACGATTCGCGTCAGGCTAATGCAAGATGGCACAGTCCTAGATGCACAATTGGTGACCAGTAGCGGAGATGATCTGTTCGATAATTCGGCAATTAATGCGGTAAACAGGGCTTCCCCATTTAAAATGCCGAGTGATAAAGAGCTTGCCAAAGAATTCAGGCAACTCACCTTCACCTTCAACCCTGGTTAAGCCAAATTGGGCGCGCGCACCAGGCCATGCAATTGTTTTTTAGCTTATCAAAGGTAAGAATATGGCTATTTTAAGGAATATTTTATTAATGTTGCTGTGCGGGCTACACGCGCCGACACCGTTTGCGGCCTTGTCGATTGAAATTACCGAAGGTACAGAAAGTGCTTTGCCTGTGGCTGTCGTGCCTTTTGCAGCAAGCGGTGCACCCGTTGATATGAGTGCTGTCATCAACGCTGATCTGCAACGCACCGGCTATTTTAAGATGCTCGACCAGCAAGCTATGCCCGCCCAGCCGTCTACACTGCAAGAAGTCAACTTCAAAGACTGGCAAGCAGCCAACCAAAATTATATGGTGGTGGGCAAAGTCAGTCCTAACGGTGCACAATACGATATCCAATTCCAGTTATTGGATGTCTATAAGTCAGGACAACTAATGGGTTATCGGATGACCTCGTCTTCTAATGATCTGCGCCGCACCGCCCATCACATCAGCGATCTCATTTTTGAAAAACTGACCGGTAAAAAAGGTTCATTCAGCGGACGCATTGCCTATATCACCACTAGCGGTGGCGGTCATCAGTTACAGGTGGCCGATGCCGACGGCTTTAACCCACAAACGGTGGCCTCATCTACAGAGCCGCTGATGTCGCCATCTTGGTCGCCTGATGGCAAACGCATTGCTTATGTATCTTTTGAACACAAATCGGCAGCGATTTATATCCAAGTGCTTGCCAATGGTCAGCGCGAACGCGTCGCCGAATTTCCAGGCATTAATGGCGCGCCGGCTTGGTCGCCCGATGGCACCCGGCTGGCACTTACCTTGTCAAAGGACGGTAGCCCCGATATTTATGTCTTAAACCTTGCCTCCCGGGCGTTGTTGAAATTGACCAAAGGTTATTCGATTGATACCGAACCCTCATGGTCGCCCGATGGCAGAAGCATCGTATTTACTTCTGACAAAGGCGGCAAACCTCAGCTGTACCTTGTCCCCAGCCAAGGTGGCGAGGAAAAGAGATTGACTTTTTCGGGCGGTTATAACTCCAGAGGCAGCTTTTCCCCGGATGGCAAGTACTTGGCTATGGTGCATGGCAATGGTAATGACTATCGTATCGGCTTGATGGAGTTGGCCAGCCGCACCATCAATGTGCTGACTTCTGGCCCTGATGACGAATCCCCTAGCTTTGCGCCTAATGGCGGCATGATTCTGTATGCATCCAAAAAAGGCGGCACGGCTTTCTTATCGGCCGTGTCGATTGATGGTAAAATGCAACAAAAATTGGTTTTTAGCAGTGGCGAAGTCCGCGAACCGGCATGGTCGCCCTAGTTGGCTTGCTTTGGTTGGCCAAGGCTGCCATTTAAATTGTTCACTTAATTTTGGAAAGAAAATCATGAAACTCAAGCCAACACTTTGGGCAATCACCTGTTCGGCACTATTGTTAACCGCTTGCGGCGATACTGAAGAGAAAGACCCTTCCTTTTTAGATGGAAACCAGCAAAGTGGCATTAAAGATGCCTCTACCAGTGGCTTAAACAATGATGCCGGAATCAATGGCTCAGCCATGGGGGGTTCGCTACCTAATGGCGGCAGATCAGCCAATTTGGGGCCGGAATTCAGCGACCCTAACAATCCGCTCTCAAAACGGATTGTTTATTTTATGCTTGATAGCAGCCAGGTACTGCAAGATTTTGTGCCGGTTGTTGCCGCCCACGCCCAATATCTTATCGCCAATCCAAGCCAGCATGTCGTTCTTGAAGGCAATTCAGATGAACGGGGTTCGCGCGAATACAATATCGCTTTAGGCGAGAAACGGGCAAAATCGGTTGCTGAAATGATGAAAATACAAGGCGTTTCAGAAAGCCAACTAAGCATCGTTAGCTACGGTGAAGAAAAACCTGCCGTCTCTGGCAACGACGAATCTGCATGGGAACAAAACCGTCGCGTTGAAATTACTTATCAAGGCCAATAAATAATGAAATTGCGAACTGCCCTTTTTTTATTGGCCAGTGGTATGGGCAGCAACGCATTTGCCTTGCCTCCTGTCATAGACAATTCGGCCTATCCTCCTAACGCAGCCCCTGCCCTGACCCCTGCACCTGCTGCAGGGGCATCCAGCACGGCAGTTTTTGAGCTGATGGGGCGGATGGAGCAAATGCAGGCGGATATCCAGCAACTGACCGGCAAGGTAGAAGAACAGGCCAACCAAATTGCTGAACTCAAAAAAAAGCAAGCCTCGATGTATAACGATTTTGACGAGCGGTTGCAAGGTGAAGAGGGTAAAGGTGGCGTAGCCGTAGCAGTGCCAACAACACCTGCTGCAGAGGTGGAGCAGCCCGCTAGCGAAAATCAGCAGCCGATAGACTCCGCAGCCAACTTGGCGGCGGTCGCCCAAGGCACAGCTGCCAACCAACCCGAAGCGGTGAAACAATCTCCTGCAGAACCAGCACCACGAGTCATCCAGGCATCCGGCACAGAAAAGCAAGCCTACCAAAACGCCTACACTTTACTAAGGACTAATCGCCCGGAAGAAGCCAGCGCAGCGTTCAAAACTTATCTGCTCGACTATCCTAACGGCGGCTATGCAGCTAATGCCCAGTATGGCTTAGGCGAAGCTTATCGCCTCAGCAAAGACAATACCTCGGCACAGCAAGCCTTTGCGGATGTCCTCGACAAATATCCTAATACTGCCAAAGTCCCTGATGCACTGTACATACTAGGGGTTATTGCGACCGAACAAAACAATAACGGCAAAGCCCAAGAATACTTCAAGCGGGTGGTCAACGAGTTTCCCAACACGCCCGCCGCACACAAAGCAGCCAAAAAATTGGCATCACAGGCTTCCCCAAGTAATTGACCGTGAGCCAGTTACGCATCACAGAAATTTTTTATTCACTGCAAGGTGAAGCCAACACGGTAGGCATCCCTACCGTGTTCATCAGGCTCACAGGATGTCCATTGCGCTGCGTCTATTGCGACACCGCCTATGCGTTCTCTGGTGGTGACAAAAAATCAATTCCAGATATTATTGCTGCAGTGCGCCAATACGATTGCCAATACATCACCGTCACCGGCGGAGAACCGTTGGCCCAACCCGCCAGCATTGAGTTGATGACCGCATTGGTTGACCAAGGCTATAACGTGTCCCTAGAAACCAGTGGCGCCTTGGATATTGCAGCGGTCGACCCCCGAATTGTTAAGGTGATGGACTTAAAAACACCCAGTTCAGGTGAGTCCGATAAAAACCGCTACCAAAATATTAGCCAACTAGGCCCGCACGATCAAGTCAAGTTTGTCATTGGCAGTACGGAAGACTATGATTGGGCAAAAACCATCTTAAATGACTATCGCTTGCCCGAACGCTGTGAAATCTTATTTTCCCCCGTCACCGGGCAGCAAAACCCAACCGAGTTGGCTGAAAAAATATTAGAGGACAGGCTCAAGGTGCGTTTTCAGATACAGCTGCATAAGTTGCTTTGGAACGATGCACAAGGCAAATGACAGACATGGACAACAAAGCGATTATTTTACTTTCTGGTGGGCTGGATTCCATCACCACATTAGCATTGGCACAACAACAAGGCTACCAGTGTTACGCGCTAAGTTTCGATTACGGTCAGCGCCACTATGCCGAACTGATCGCCGCCAGCCGCATAGCCCAAAATTATCGTGTCATCGACCATAAAATCATCAAAATTGGCTTAGGTGCCATCGGCGGTTCGGCACTGACCGATGCCGATATTGCCGTGCCTGAAACCGCACAAGCGGGTATTCCGGTCACCTACGTACCCGCCAGAAACACCTTATTCCTTTCTTTTGCTTTGGGTTGGGCGGAAGTGCTGGGGTTGACCGATATATTTATTGGCGTCAATGCCGTTGACTATTCGGGCTATCCTGATTGCCGCCCCGAATTTATTGAAGCTTTCGAGCGGCTGGCTAACCTAGCCACCAAAGCCGGTGTTGAAGGGCAGCATTTTTGTATCCACACCCCATTAATAGCCATGAGCAAGGCCGATATTATCAAACTAGGGAATAGCTTGGGCGTGGACTACCTACAAACAGTTTCTTGCTATTCTGCAGACCCACAAGGCCGGGCCTGTGGTGTTTGCGATGCCTGCCGCTTAAGAAAAACTGGGTTTATCCAAGCGGGCATCAACGATGCCACCCGTTATCAAAAAAATTAGCAGAAATTATTGCAAAAAAATGAAAATTAATTATAATAACTCTTCTTTGTCGGGTCGCTAGCTCAGCCGGTAGAGCACCGCACTTTTAATGCGATGGTCATGCGTTCGAATCGCATGCGACCCACCATAAAATTCCAAATAAATAAACCAGTTAGGCGTTATGCCTGACTGGTTTTTTTATGCCTGCCATTACACACTTCCGGTTTTTTGACGGTTTTGCGTTTTAACTGGCCTGGCGTATCAGCGTCAGTTCCGGCCTTCTGGCCTCGCATAACAATTCCACGCAATCAATCAGCCGCTTAATTTCCACCTTGCTGTAATGCGTGGTGATGTTGCCGGAATGATGCCCCAGCAAGTCCTGCCGGTCTTCCAGGCTTATGCCTTCTGCCCTTAGCCTCATGCCAAACGTGTGGCGCAGGTCATGCACCCTGACACCCGTTAGCCCCGACGCTTTGACGGCACTCCGCCATGCCCGGTTATTCAGCCTTGAAAGCTTGTCGCCCTTAAAGTCGAACACATACGCCGAGTTGTTGCCACGCTGGCTGTTTACAATGCTTTGGGCGATGCTGTTAAGCGGCACGATGCGTTCACAGCCATTTTTGGCGGTTTCCTCAGTGATGATGAATACCGTAGCGTCCATATCCTGAACCTTGCACTCGTTTTCCCATTTCAGGCTGCATAACTCCTGATCGCGCAAGCCAGTGTTGAGCATGAACAAGCACATGTTGGCCAAGTAAAGCGGCATAGGCTCAAGCAAGCGTTTCTGCTCAAGCCAACTGATCGGCCTGGGCTTTCTTTTCTCACCCTGCACCTTAACCAGCATCGGTGCGGTATCCAGCCAAGGCCGCCCGTTTTCATCCCTCCACAATTCGGCGCACAATTTAAGCACCCGCTTGATAATGGACAAGTCACGGTTTAATGTGCCTGCCTTTATCCCCGCTTTTTTCCGGGTCTTGATAAACTCATCCAAGACACCGGAGTGGATGCGTCTCAGCTCCATATCGCCAATATAAGGCATCACAGCCTTAAGGCTAACAATGTCACGGTCTAGCGAGCGTTTGTGGCTGTATTCGTCTATATAACGGGCGGATGCCTCATCAAAGGTGCGCTCGATGCGTTCGCCGTACACTTTCACTTTGCGGGTGTCCTCGATCAGCTTGGCGAGGTAGCGTTCCGCTTGGTCGAGTTCCGCTTCGCCAGTGCTGCATCGAACGAGCTGACCGGCAATGACTTTCTCGACGTGCCAGATGTTGCCTTTTTTTCTGAGGCCGGGGGTTCTTTTTGCCATACTGTAATCTCCATTCCCGGCTTTCCGTTCGCCATTTTATATTGATCTGCCCAGGCATCTAAGTCAAGCCTGTCATAGATAACAGCCCGGCCTTCACGCATTTCCGTAACGTAAGGGCGGACCAATTTGTTGAAAGTCGGTTCGCTGACCCCCAAATATTTGGGAGCATCCCGTTGTCTGATAAACCGTGGTGTTAACATGTGCTTCTGTCCCTTCCGATTAAAGGTTGCTGCCAAATTAGAATTTTTTCTGAATTCTGGGCAATCTTAATTTGCAAGCCCATAGGGGTCACGGCACAAACCTTATATCTTTCTAAGGCACGGTTATTACAAGACCTGTCGCGTTATCGGTTTTACAGGGAAAGGCTATAAATATAAATGTGTTAGGCGGATTTTGATGTGGTGGGCAGCAAAGGCTGTTGGGCAACTTTAGTTCGGTGGTTTGTGTACGTTAAACAAAGTGAACACCCTGCTTCAGGGCAAACGCAAACCGTTGATGCCACTCTGAGGGAGCTGGAACATGAGGACTTTGCCTGAGTTAGACGGCAATTTTAAATGCATTCTACCATTGGCTTGCAGGGTATAAGGCCATCAACCCTGCCCAAGTTAATGATATATGATAGTTAATTAGCGTCAGGGGTAGCCTCTTCCACATTCAAGCAAAGATTGCTTATAATATAAAAAGATTGCTTATAAATTGATGGGCATCTTCAAAGGTTATGTCCTTTAACAGTCCATAGGTTTCTTTTTGAAGCTCAAGTTTCTTAATCCTGACTTTCAAATGCGCTTCTGCACCTTGTCGGCTGGGATAAAAATAAGATAGGCCGCGCCTTGAAATGGAGTACCGGGACGTCAGGTATTTAAACAGTTCTTCTGGAAACCCATAACCCCATAAGTCTTCAGAGGTTAACCTGTCCGTGGTGGTTATTCTCTTTGCCAGATCAGACAGCATCTTATAGGCGTTAATGGATTTGTTTGTCTCACCCCGAACATTGAGGCTCAGTTTTTTTTGCGTTAAATAATCATGGTAAAGGAGGGCGCCAGAAACTGCGGTAGCAATGGGCATCGTGTGGCTATCGCTGAATCCCTTAAGGTCTTCGGCTGATTGTGTAGGGGGCGGGCTGGCATTGATATACATCCGGCAGACCAATCGGGAACATTTAATCAGATCATCGGGCAAATCCCTATTTTTTCTGTCTGATGGTTGGCTCTCGAAAATACGTGTTAGGGCGGGCAGAATTTCGGATTCAGACTCAATCTCAATCAGGGGTTGGATATCGTTTGGCAAGCTATCCCAAACTTCACTATACATGCTGAGGATTGCATCGATGTCGTTCGTCGCACGGTTGAGGGAGGCTAGTTTTATAAGGGTGGCGCGGAGCGTATCGGCAACATGGCCTTGATCCACAACCTCACTAAGGAATTCATGGACTATTGTGCGTGTTTGTTCTATCGCTTCGTCTAAACCTGCGTCAGGCAATGACCGTTCGTCGTAAAATCCGTCAGTGTTTTGGTGCAGCAAACTAAACAGATTTTGAATGGCTTGATCGAGCAGGACAATCAATCCGTCAAAGCCGGTGGGATAGTGCCCCCGAGGCAAGAGCATCGGGTAACGCTCCTTCTCTTGTGCGGTCATCCCTTGGATAAGCCGGAAATAGAAACACCAAACTATCGCATCATGTAATTTTTTTGATTCGTTACGGGCAAAATAAGAGGGGTTGTCGGACAGCGAGGGCTTGGTGGTTCTTATAGGTAAAGTGACGAACAAATTAAACCAGCCTCTTTTTACCCTTGACAATACTGCAAAATGTGTCAGCACCTTGTAATACTCAGATTTATTTAATCCGATAAGATGCTGCGCAAGGGATGGGCCTATTATTTTCTCAAGGTTCTCCCGATGAATGCTTGGCTTTTCCCCTGTTCCGTAAGTTTCATCCAGGTAATCTGTCCATGCGGCAAAGGAAAGCAACTTGTCTTCATCAATGGGCTGGTCGCTGGAAGGTTCGAAAGGATTGTCTGGAAAGCTGTAATTTTTCTTGAGCAGCATTTCCTTTAGCTTATTTCTGTCAAAAAATTGAGTCATGGTGGCTTCACCTAAAATGGGTTACATGGGGTCAAGTCTTTTGCGATTGTAAAACTACGGCTTCAATCGGTCTCCTGCCATAAACCCTGGCAAGCCCACTTCTTAATGCTCTATACCAATACCTACAAGTCAGCATCTTTGTTATAAATTATGCATTGTTTGAATTTTTGGTGTAAATTTTTAGCGCAGTTTCTATTAACCCAGCAACAAAGTCGAGGTAATTGGAAGCAATGGGACACTCAAAAAATACAATTCGAGCCTTACACGATTATTTAATAGCCCTGCCTGATGGCAAAGCGGCGATAGCTGATAAGACTAAATCGGACATTCTCATGTTATTGGCAGAATGCTGGCAGTCTCTAAAAGGCAGCGATCAGCACAAGACTTTCCCGGAGAAAGTTTGTCGTGCGGAAAACTTAAGGTGGAAACCTCCTGTGTTATGTTTCGAACTTGAACGCCACGGAGCACTGCTTAATGGGTCAAGCAGAGCTGAAGTCCACCACTGGGAAATCAATCTTGATCAAGAAACCGCTGCTATTGTGAAAAATGGACACCGTCAGGTTGATAAAATGTCACCAAGGATGGATACGCAAGCAAAAGCTTTGGAAACAGCAAATAAAATCCTCTCAGGTCTAGACGACCCTACATTGACTTGGAAAGGCAATCGGGATTACGTCATTATAAATATTGGTAAAATTATTCCTGAACAAGTCCTTCGAACCACACAAGACCGAAGATCGCGTTTTAAGGGGCAACTTGAAAAATGTATGCTCGAACTAAGGATGGGTTCGTAAAGACCAAGGAAATAGACAGGGCTTCTTAAAGCCCGATGTTATTCATGAGCAAATCAATCCTACGACTCTGTATATCCATTACTTGTTGTCGCAATTCAAAGAGTTGCTCTAACATTTCGACTTTCCAAGTCAGTCGAGCTGCTGCTTCCTGCAATACTTTGTGTTCATTATAACTAATGCGATGCTCTAATATTTCGACAATGCGTTGCTCTAATATTTCGACTTGGCAAGTCAGTTGAGCTGCTGCATGTAGTTGCAGTTCAATTGCTTTCTCATGCTGGCTTTGTTGTGCCTGCAATGCGCTTAAATTCCGTTCAAGCTGGTTGTTTTTTTGTTCGGTTTTGATTTGTTGCTCTGCCAACAAGCGCAAATACTGGTTGATAACATTATTATCCAATGCGTCTTTTAAAAAATGATCAATCGACATGAGTGTCCTTATTGTTGAATCGAGGTTAACAATGCCGTATCGTTTCCATGATGTAAAGGCTTCAAAAACATATATTCAACCGAGCTTCAATTCGTGTAAATTTTCCAGTGATGTGCCGGTCTGAACCGCATCTAAACTCACAGCGGTGCAGAGCTGGATTATATCTGTGCCGATAATACGGGCAAACAACTTACCACTTCCGTTGCCGAGTAAATCCAGGCGTTTGTAAATAAGCCCCGCTTCGCCGTCGTGCATTTCTCCGGTGTGGGCTTTTGGTGAATGTGTATAAACCAAAATAAAGACACCTTCCCGATACGGCCCTATTTCGTGCCATTGCTGGTAAGCAGCGCCTTGTTTGATGACAGGGTGAAAGCGTTGGGCGCGGATGCGTCCTACATAAAACGCAAATGGGGCTTCGCCTAAGCTGTTTTCAACTGCACGGTTGATAACCTCAACAGGCGAACCCGGGCAAAGCCGTAACAAACCCAGTGCCACGCCCGTTTTGCCGGTTGGCCGGTAAACGTTATCGGTGTCTATCGGTAAAGGCGGATGTACCTTGAACGCGGGGAGGTTTGTGCCAAACAGTTTTTCCAATCTGCTTAAGATATTGTCATGCAGCTCTAAAACATCAACCCTATGTTGCTGCTCAGTTGTTTTGGGTGTAATTTCCAGCATTGGATTTGACACCGACTCTTTCGTCATTTGCATGAAAAAAGAAGCAAATGTGGGGTCAGGTGGCGATGCATGAAATGATTTTGTTTGGGATGAATTTTCCGTCATTGCATCTGGCGTATCAGAAGAGAGGGCAAAAAATGCTTGCACGATTGGAGAACGGCTGGCATTTCCTGCTAACAGGATATGGATTTTATCAGGGACTGTATCGGCAAAGGCTTTTTTTAACGCCACAAAGAAATTCCCCACACCTTGTTCAATGCGTTCTTCAAGATAGTCGGTCAACTCTTGGGTGGGGATGACGAGTTCACAATCGGCTTTTTGCCCGTCACGGTTAATGAATTGAATTTTTTCAATGCCGCTGGTGTTGGTATACTCGCCTGTTTCCCAGAAAGGCCGTAGACGGGCAATCAGCATCAGCGTATTGGTCAAAGCCGCTTGGGTTTTTTCTAAAAACATTTCCGACCCGGCAAAATCATCGGCATCCAATGGGCGGGTAAAGGCAACATGCTTGGTTCGGCAGATATCAATATTGTGTAAAAAGACCCGATATGCCATGTTTTCCAGCAAATTTTCGCCACCTAAAAAACGGTCACCGGCAGAGCCAAAATGTTCCAGCACAATTTCTGTGCCAAAGTCTGCTTCTTCGGCGTTAGGCAAACGGTAATAGCCAAAATCAAAATCCGCCGTGCCGCCGCCAAAATCAAACACCGCATAAGCGATACCCCCCTGAGTCAGACTAGTTGTCGCCTCAAATTTTTAAAGAAAATAAAATTTGAGATTAGAGATGAAAACGTATACAAAGTATTCTGAAGACTTTAAAGAGCAGGCACTGTGTAAAGCTTACAATCGTAGAAATGATCAAT
>Ga0208621_1000383_pt1 | contig 11080 bp, 8 predicted proteins | sample CryBogCBH26May08_FD_184617 | JGI IMG/M metagenome (GOLD analysis project Ga0208621, IMG submission 184617) | Freshwater microbial communities from Crystal Bog, Wisconsin, USA - CBH26May08 (SPAdes) (version 2) | ecosystem: Environmental > Aquatic > Freshwater > Lake | place: Crystal Bog... | reverse complement strand
TTTTTTCGCGTTTTCATTCCTAAAGCAGGTTTTCCCCAAGGTGTTAAAGGGCGAGGTTTCCCAATAGGACAACGACCTTCTCCTCCTCCATGAGGATGATCTACTGGATTCATTACCGATCCACGAACTGTCGGACGAACTCCTAACCAACGTTTTCTTCCTGCTTTTCCTAATACAACGTTATAAATATCTCCGTTACTTATTTTTCCAATGGTAGCAAAACAATTTTCTTTAAATAAACGAATTTCTTTAGAAGATAATCGCAAAACTACATAATTTTTTTCTTTAGCTAAAATTTTTCCACTTGTTCCAGCAGCACGAATCAATTGTCCACCTTTTCCTGGAAATAATTCAACATTGTGCACTTCAGTTCCCAAAGGAATGTTTCGTAAAGGAAAAGAATTTCCTATTTTGATTTCTATTTTTTCACTTTGTTTTCCTGAAAAAACAGAATCTCCTATTTTTAATTTCTCAGGATGTAGAATATAACGTTTTTCTCCATCTTCATATTGAATTAACGAAATATTTGCATTACGATTAGGATCATATTCAATGGAAAGAACTATTCCTACTACATCATACTTATTTCTTTTGAAATCAATTAAACGATAACGACGTTTATGACCTCCTCCTTTATGACGAATCGTTATTTTTCCTTGGTTATTACGACCTTTCGCACGATGATTCGACACAATTAAAGATTTTTCCGGTTTTATTTTAGATAATTCGGAAAAATCTAAAACACTACGATTACGTGTACTTGGAGTATATGGTTTATAAATTTTAATTGCCATTTTGGTTTTTTATAAAATTAAGTCAATAAATCTACAATTGTTTGGCCTTCTTTAATTTTGATATATACCTTTTTATAACGTGTACGTTTTCCTACAAATTTTCCGACACGTCTTGTTTTGATAGGTAAAATACATGTGTTTAGATCAGTAATAGTCACTTGAAGAACTTTTTGTAAAATGTATTTGATTTCTATTTTTGTAAGCGTTCGATCCACAAGGAATGTGTAATAGCCCTTGTTATATAACGTAACTGTTTTTTCTGTAATCAAAGGATATTTTATACATTTTAATAAATGACATGCTATTTCTTGATCCGAAGAACCCATAGAAATATTTTCAATGGTTTTCATTCTTCTTTTCTGTTTTTTTATTCTAATTTGATTATTCATAAAGATTTCCGTACAATGAATTAATAATTTCTAAGGATTCAGTTGTTAAAATAAGTTGTTCTGCTTTTAATAAAAGAATTAAATTCAAAGAAGTAACAGGAACAACCATTATGTTTTGAATATTACGTGATCCACGAATAAATGCATGACATTTTGTTGGATTTGAGACAATAATAAGCGTTTTTTTTGTTTCTACATCAAATGATTTTAGCGTTTGAAGAATTTCTTTGCTTTTCCAAAAAAGAATTTGTGATTCAAAAGTGTCTAAATATAATGTTTTTTCTTTGATTAAAAAAGAATGTCGCTTTTTAAAATACAAAGCACATACAATAGCCAAACGTTTTTCTTTTTTATTTACTTTTTTTGAAACTATATGTGGTTTAGGACCAAACATTACTCCTCCTCCAACAAAAAGAGGAGAACGGATAGATCCTGCTCGTGCATTTCCTGTTCCTTTTTGACGCCATGGTTTTCGACCTCCTCCACGCACTTCAGATTTTGTTTTTGTTGAAGCAGTATGTCGACGTGCATTTTTTAATTGTGTTAAATAGACACGATGAATTAAGCCGATGGATTTTGTTTTTCCTTGTTCAAAAGAAGTACAGTTTATTTTTGTTTTCATAAAATGATAAGCCTCTTTTTTGAATTAATTTTTTCTACGAATACTGATTAAATTGCCAGATTTTCCTGGAATACAACCTTTCAAAATTAATAAATTTTCTTTTTGATTAATATCAATGATCTCCAATCCTTTAATAGTTCGTTTTTCCATTCCTAAACGACCTGGCATTTTTTTTCCAGGATAAACACGACCTGGTGTAGTTCCTGATCCTAAAGAACCTTGTAAACGATGATGTTTCGACCCATGGCTCATAGCTCCACGATGAAAATGGTTCATTTTAATATTTCCTGCATTTCCTTTTCCAATAGTAAAACCAGTAACATTAACAGATTCTCCAATACGAAACATCTCAACACTTACTTTTTGACCAATGGTATAAGATAAAAGCATTGTTTCTACTTCTTCTTTTTTTTTCATTCTATATTCTTTCAGATATCGAAAAGGAGGAACATTTACTTTATGAAAGTGTCCTAATTCTGGCTTCGTCATTTTTTTTAAACTGGACGGAGATGACATTTCGATATAACCTAATTGAATAGCATTGTACCCGCAATTTTTGTCAGATTTAATTTGCGTAACATAACAAGGACCACTTTTAATAACTGTAACAGGAATTATTTCCCCTTTTGTATCAAAAATTTGGGTCATACCGATTTTGTTTCCTAATAGGCCTATTGACACACAAGCTACCTTCCTTTTTTATTTATATATAATTGAACAGAAAAATAACGTATTTTTTCTTTCAATTATATATAAATAAAAATCTAAGTAACAAAAAAACTATTTGCATTTTCAAGATACATTCTTTATAATAACGCATTAAGAAAGATAAGAAAAGCAAAAAAAGAATATCATATGAGTAAAAAAGTTAGTAAAAAAGTAGTTGGAATTGATTTAGGAACGACAAACTCTGTAGTCTCTGTTTTAGAGGGAGCAAATCCCAGTATTGTTCCAAATGCGGAAGGAAATCGCACTACACCTTCTATTGTGGCCTATACTCCACGTGGAGAAAATTTAGTTGGTTTATTAGCAAAACGTCAATCAGTATTAAATCCAGAAAATACCTTTTCATCTGTCAAACGATTTATTGGATGTAAATTTGATGAAATTGAAAATGAAATCAGTCGTATTGCCTACAAAGTTATAAAAGATTCGAAAGGTAATGTGAAAATTTATTGTCCTCTTTTAGAAAAAGAATTTTCACCGGAAGAAATTTCAGCTTCTATTTTAAAAAAATTAGTAGATGATGCTAGTCGTTTTTTAAATGAAGATATTACAAAAGCGATCATTACTGTTCCAGCCTTATTTCAATGATTCACAACGCTTAGCAACTAAAGATGCTGGTCGAATTGCTGGCTTAGAAGTTTTACGTATTTTAAATGAACCTACAGCAGCTGCTTTAGCCTATGGATTAAACAAAAAAAAAATGAAGTTGTTCTTATTTTCGACTTAGGAGGAGGAACATTTGATGTTTCCATTTTAGAAGTTGGGGAAGAAGTTTTTGAAGTTCTTTCAACTTCCGGAGATACTCATTTAGGAGGAAATGATTTTGATCAAATCATCGTTCGATACATTATGGAAGAATTTTTCCAAAAAGAAAAGATCGATTTGTATCAAGATAAACAAGCTCTTCAACGTATTATTGAAGCTTCAGAAAAAGCTAAAATTGAATTATCGACGTTACAATCAATTCATATTAATATTCCTTTTATTACAATTGAAAATCAAATTCCGAAACATATCGATTTGCAATTTGATCGTTCCAAATTTGAAAATTTGAGTAGTTCTTTATTACAACGTTGTTATCAACCGCTTGAAAAAGCTCTTCAAGATGCTAAACTTAAAAAAGCGGACATCGCTGAAATTATTTTAGTAGGAGGCTCTACACGTATTCCAGCTGTTCGTAATTTGCTTATTGATTATTTAGGGAAGCCACTAAATGAAACAGTGAATCCAGATGAAGTAGTTGCTTTAGGTGCAGCAGTTCAAGCCGGAATTATTGGGGGAGAAATCACAGATTTAGTTTTATTAGATGTTACTCCATTATCACTAGGAGTTGAAACAGCGGGTGGTCTTATGACTCCACTAATTCGTCGAAATACTGCAATTCCTTTAAAACAATCAGAAGTTTTTTCAACAGCATCAGATAATCAAGATGCTGTTGATATTAATGTCTTACAAGGAGAACGTGTTCTTGCTAAAGATAATCGAAGTTTAGGAATTTTTCAATTACAAGACATTCCTCCTGCTCCTAGAGGAGTTCCAAAAATTAAAGTAACGTTCCAATTAGATGTTAATGGAATTCTTTCTGTTACTGCTACAAACCAACAAACAGGAAAGGAACAAAGTATTGAAATTCAAGGAGCTTCTGTCATGCCACGTGAAGATGTTGCAAAATTAATCGAAGAAGCAGAACAAAATGTTCTTTCAGATAAATCTCAAAAAACTTTTGTGAATTTAACATTTGAATTAGATCTTTTATTTGAGAAAATTGAATTTTTAATGGAAGAATTGTTACCGCAACTTACAAATGAATTGGAAAGAAAAGAAAAAAATGAAAGTTCTCTTAGTTTTGAAAAAATTGTTTCTTATTTGATTCAAACCACAGAGAGATTGAAAATAGCTTATATAGATAGAAATTTTTCTGAAATTGATACTATCTTAAAAGTTCATTTCCCTTTTTTAGAAGAATTATTTGTTTATGATTTTCTTGAAAAAAGCCTTAATACAGAAGATAGCTCAAAGGGTTCATCTAAACGCACAAATGTAATTGATGTCTGATAATAAAGGAAATAATAAAACTTTTTTTACTGATCCAAAAATGTTTTTCTTAATAGAGAATAAAAAATAGAGAAAAATTACTTTCAAAAAGTATTTTTCTTTATTTACTGAAAATAATATATTTAAGAATAAGTTAGACCTCCTTAGAATATGCTATTAAAAAATTAGGTTGAGCTTTTGCGTAAGTAAAAAAAAATAAGGAAAGAGTGAGATTCGAACTCACGGAACCGGTTAAGTTCATCTGATTTCAAGTCAGACGCAATAGACCACTCTGCCATCTTTCCAAAAGGAAAAAAATTTTTTTCCTTTTTTTTTAGGACTCAGATTCAAATGAATTCATTTTTGTAAACTTAAAATTACTTGGATTGGGATTTTTTCCTATTGAGAATTCACGTTTTCCAACAGCTTTTCTTCCCTCATTTACTTTTTCAGGAAACACTCCATCTTTGGGATGAATAAACTGAATCTCTCCACTTGGTAAAAGACGAAAAATACGATAATCAGAGATTTTAAAATTAATACGCAATTGTTTTCCTAAGGCTAAACATTGTTCTTTTCTTGCAAAATAAACTATGTTATTTCCTTCCTTCATAATGGCAGAACCACCTGTCGGCATTTCAAATATATTGTCTTCAATTTTTTTCACAACTCTTTTATTCGACCAACTAAGAACGTATTTTTCTTCTGTTTCTGCAGATTGTAGCCAACCACCAGTGCTTCCGCCAAAAGTAGGAAAATCATTTTCTGCCATAAAAACGTTGGGTTGTTTTTTTTTCTCAGTCTTCTTCTTTTTTTTTATCCTTTTCCTAACGGAGAATGGATTTGAACCATCGACCTTCGGGTTATGAGCCCAACGAGCTACCGAACTGCTCTACTCCGCTTAAAAAAAACAGAGTGAACATCTACTCTTTTTTTTAACGATGCCAAGAACCAGGCTTGAACTGGTGACACGAGGATCTTCAATCCACTGCTCTACCAGCTGAGCTATCTCGGCTGGACAAATAAAAGTATAAAAAAATATCTTTTTTTTGTCTATTGTTTTTCTTGTTTTTTTATTTTTTTTACAGAGGGAATAATTCTGTTAAGTAAATTACATCCTCAGGAGATAAAGAAATACGCATGATCGAATATTTGTTTGATTTTCTTGATAGATTATTTAGTAACGTTTCAGAGATTAAATCTTCAATATTTTTTGTAATCAAACGACGTAATGGACGAGCTCCAAAAGCCGGATTATAACCCTCTCGACTTAATTTTGTTTTGACTTCTTCATCTACAACCAATTCAATTTTTTTCACTTTTACTCGTTCACAAATTTGGGAAATCATAATGTTACAGATTTTTTTTAATTCCTCAGAACGTAACGGTTTGAAAATAATAATATCATCTAAACGATTTAAAAATTCAGGTAAAAACATACTGCTTAATTTTCGTAAAACTAAGTCTTTTAAATTTTTTAAAATTTCACTTTCAACGGTTTTTTCATCTGGTTCTCCTTTTGAACGACGTAGTTCACGTTCTAAGAATTCAGAACTCTTCATTCCACGAAATGATTTATCAAATTCACTTCTTAATTGAGTTTTCACATCATCAAAAAAGTTCTTTTGTATGGGAGATTTCAAAAATTCAATTGCTGCTTCGTATTCTTTGTTTTCTTTTTCATCTTTTAAAACTTCTAAAATTTCATTATCATATAAAACTTCATCTTCTTTTTTAGCATCCAATTCTTCTTTTTCTTCTTTTTCTTTCCCTTCCAAAGTTGTATCTTCATACTTTAAGAGTTGTTGAATTTCTTCTGAACCTGCATTGGAAGTCATAATAATAATTGTATTCTCAAAAGGAATAAAACGTTTTTGAGAATCTGTCAAACGACCATCGTCTAATACTTGTAATAAAATGTTCATAATATCTGGATGAGCTTTTTCTACTTCATCAAATAAAACAACTGAATAAGGACGTCGACGAACTGCATCAGTTAATTGACCTCCTTCATCATATCCTATGTACCCAGGAGGAGCACCAATTAAACGAGAAACAGTATATCTATCCATAAATTCAGACATATCGAGACGAATCATATCGGCTTCCGAACCAAACATAGTTACTGCTAACGCTTTAGTTACTTCTGTTTTTCCAACTCCTGTCGGTCCACAAAACATGAAACTAGCAATAGGACGATTTGGATTTTGAAGTCCCAAACGAGAACGTCGAATAGCTTTTGAAACAGCAGATACTGCTTCATCTTGACCAATAACACGTTTATGTAATGTAAGTTCCAAATTTTTTAATTTTTGTTCTTCTTCGAAATCAACAGCTGTCACTGGAATTCCTGTGATTTGAGTTACTAAATCTTCAATATTTTTTTGATAAATCCGTGGTTTTAAGCCGGAAAAATCCCCAACTTGACGAGCACGTTTGATTAAGTCTGGATCTTCTTTATTCACTGCAAATGCTCTTCCTTTATCAGTCGAATAAAAACCTAACAAATCATACATGGCTTGGCGTTCTTTTTGAGTGAATTCTATATTAATAGTACCTTCTAAACTTTCTAAAAGAGTTCTTTTGATAATAGGTTCCATGTCCTCTAAATAAGAATTTAGAATCTCAATTCTAGTTTTTTCCACATCACTTATACTGATTGAACGAGTTTCAACCATTTCCGCGTCTTTCCAAATAAAATCATACTCAATTCGATACATTGGAAAATTCTCTGAGACTATAGTATTTATCTGTTGTAAATACTCACAAAATCCTAACTTTTCAATGGCGTTGACAAGTGGAAATACATTGGGAATTTTTTTTTCTTCTGAATCTTTTGAAAGAAGTATTTTTTGCCACGCTGTTAGCATATAAACCGAAATACGATAAACGCTTAATGAAAGATCTTCTGCATCTTCAAATAATTCTTTATCGGAATCAAAAAGATAGGCACTCGGGTTTAAATGAACATCAACCAATCGATAAATTTGATTATTTTTTTTTTTTGACAATTTTTCAAAAGAAGGCTTTGTCTCTACGATCAAACGAGGACTCGGATCCGCAAAAAGCAATTCGTCCATGTGATATAAAATGGACTCTTTCATATGCTTGAAAAATCGATCTGACAAAGGACTGCGAAGAGGACCAGTGTATACTTCTATGTCTTTTTTCCCTTTTTTCTTGTCTTTCTTCTCTTTCTTTTCTTTTTTTTCTTTCTTTTCTTTCGCTTCTTTTATTTCTCTTTCTTTTGCTTCTTTTATTTCTTTTATTCTTATCTCTGCTCTTTCTGTTTTCTCTTTTAATTTCTGCTCTTTTTCTTTTCTCTTTCTTTCTTGTTTATCTTCAACTAGAAATTCTTTAAAGTCTTCAATAGCTTCAAGTTCATCTAAGTCTTTTATTTCTTCGTTTGTTCTTTCTTGTATTATTCCTATGGTTTCTGTATCTAAAAAATATTCGTCTTCTTCTACTTCTGAATTAAAATCTTCAATATCAAAGTCTTCGTCGTCTCCTCCGTATTCATATTCGTACTCGTATTGTTTTATTTCTGCGTCTTTTTTTGCTTTTTCGTATTCACGTTTTAGTTCTTCATAGTTTTGTTCTTCGTATTTTAATTCTTCCTCCTCGTCTTTGTCTGATCCTTCTATTCGGTTTATTTTATTTAAAATTGATTTTTCATCTACCAAATCAGGATTCGCCATCCAACGTAATAAAAAATTACGATAAGCATTATCTATTTCTTGAAGAAGAAATTCCGTAGGAATATCTCCTCTTCGAAATGCTTCATTTTTTAGTTTTCCAACATTTGTTAATACAGAATTCACGAGTCCAGAAAGAATAGACGTTTCATTGACACTTGTCAAGCGAATAACCTCTCGAGCTGCAGCTCGATCTACTATATCAATTGCTTTATCTGGTAAGAAACGATCATAGATATAACGTTCTGCCAACTCAACTGCTAAATGAATTGCACCTTCTGTAAACTCTACATTGTGATAAGATTCTATACTAGGTCGTAATCCATACAAAATTTCAATAGTTTGATCAATGCTTGGTTCTTTGACAAGAATTCGTTGAAAACGTCGATTTAATGCAGGGTCTTTTTCAATTTTTTCATATTCTTTTATTGTTGTAGCTCCTATGCATTGAAACCCACTACGAGATAAAACAGGTTTCAAGATGTTTGCCATATCTAATGAACCCTCGGCTGCTCCTGCTCCTACAATAGTATGAAGTTCATCAATGAATAACATAACATCTGGTCGTTCTAAAGCTTCCTTTAAAATAAATTGAAGACGCTGTTCAAATTCACCTCGATAACGTGTACCAGCAATTAGAGCTGCTAAATCTAAACTAATCAATGTACGTCCTGACAAAACAAAAGGAACCAAATTCTGTTGCATTCTTGTAGCAAATAATTCAATAATCGCAGTTTTCCCTACTCCAGCTTCTCCCACTAAAACTGGATTATTTTTTTGTCGACGAATCAGAATTTCCATCATTTCTAATAATTCTGTTTCACGTCCAATACATTCTTCATAAGCCCCTTGACTCGCTAAAGAAGTTAAATCGGTTCCAAAAATGTCTAAAGCATGTCCTTTATAACTTTTAGAAGGATCCTCTTCTTCGTCATCACCCATATCAAATTGATCCCACCAACTAGGAGTCCAGTCATCTTCATTGTTGTTTGAATGACTTTCCAAATCCATACTGTTATATAAGTTTATGCTTTCATTGAAAATGGATTCACACTCTTTTTCTTCTAAAAGAAAAACCAAAACCGAACTTATTAAATGTGTCATTATATTGTGTTTTTTTTTACTATTTTTTTTTTCGTTTTCCTTTGTCTTTTTGTAAGAAACATATAGAAAAGACAGAACAAAAAGTTTTTTAATTTGAATTTTTTATTGAAAATTATCTCCTTGCTTTTTAACTAGTAGGAGAAATAATTAAATTTCCAAACGTATTTTTTTAAATCGTTAATTAAAATTTGTATAAGAAAAAAAAAATGAGCTTAATTGATTTGAATAGATGTCTTTTTTTATTCATCGAATTAAGCCCATTTCTTTTCTTTAAAATAAAAAGCTACTTCAAGCAAAAGATGAAAATTTTTAAAAGAAAAAACTCACAATAAAAATCGTTACTACAAATGCCAGAACTCCAAATTTAACAATGACACATATTGGATCTTCAGGTGGTTTTTGTTCTATTTCTTGCTCTGCCAGAATTTTTTCTTGTTTTCTTTTTATTTTTAACGCAATTGCTTTTGTTGTAAACAATTGGGTTATTAAAGGATCTGTTGGTTTAAAGAGTTGGTATCCTACAGGATCTGTCATATGCAAATAGTCAAAATAAGCACCTTTAAACTTCATAATGGGATGCATTTTATGTACCTGAAGAAGACAAAATCGAAGGTAATGATGTAAAAGACCTTCTTTAAAAAAAGATCGTGGTTCTTTTATTTGAAGCGCAATTTCGACGTGTTCCTCTTTTTTGCTCGTATAGTAAAAAGCAAAATAAAGGTCACTTGAGTCTTCTTCTGTTTGAAAAAGATGCTTCATTTTGGATGACCAAACAGCCATATCAATGATTTCTACACCTGTTTGTAAACCTGTGGATCTAGGAACAAATTTTTCATTAAATCTTTTTATATATTCTTTAATTAATAACATAGTGTTATGATCACTTGTATTACGATAAATTTCCTCACCATCCACAGTTATATAAATACGTGCTCTAGTGTAACGCTTGATAATGTCTTTTATTTGTTTTTTAGTTAAATGAAACATAAGAATTTCCCTCCTTTAAAAGTTAACGAAATAAAAATGAAATTTTTTTTTTTTGGCTGAATTACTGTTATATTTTTTTTGTGTTTTTTCATAAAAAATATGAAACACACAAACAACGTTAGAATATAGTTTCTTTGTCTTTATATTATAGAAGTTTTCTTAAAAACTGTCAAATTTTTTTCATGGAGTTTTTTTTTTATTTCTTTTGCTTTTTTACGAAAAAATATGTACAGAAAATAGAATAAAAAATTTTTTCATTTGTATTTTTTATTTATTGAAAAAAATGGTGTAGAAGTTTTTGAATCTATTATTTTAAACATTTCCTTGAGATCTAGATAAAAAAAGATAAAAAAAAGGGGCTAAATCCACAAAATTAAAAGATACACGTTTAAGTTAATTAGGTTCATTTACGTTGAGCAAAGTAAAAGATTGCTTCAAAAAAATAATCAAAATATCTAAAAAAAGATAAGCTTTTTTTCATGGGATTTTTTTTTCTTCAAAAACCAAACCTGTTTTTTGCGAATACATTTTCATAAATTGAAAAAAATCAAACCATTCAAATGCATTTTTAAAAAGAAATGTACTTTTCAACAAAAGGGGTTCACCTTTATAAATAAAAATCGAAATGTCTTTTGTTTTTATTCTTTTTTTTTCCCACACTAATGACATTTCTTGCAGTGGAAAATTTATTAAACTTATTTTTTCAAAAACAGTAGGTTTCAAAAAAAA
>Ga0208621_1000382_pt1 | contig 11096 bp, 7 predicted proteins | sample CryBogCBH26May08_FD_184617 | JGI IMG/M metagenome (GOLD analysis project Ga0208621, IMG submission 184617) | Freshwater microbial communities from Crystal Bog, Wisconsin, USA - CBH26May08 (SPAdes) (version 2) | ecosystem: Environmental > Aquatic > Freshwater > Lake | place: Crystal Bog... | reverse complement strand
CATCAGTGGAAACAAGGTGAATATGAGTTTAAAATAGGTAGTATCAGACTGTTGGAAACGGCTAAAGAGCAGCTAACGAAATCGCTTGAATTAAGTATGAGTGTAAAAGATATTTCTAGCGACTTTGTAACTTTTATTGATAACAATTTAAAAGCCAATCCAGGTAAAGCATCCTTGAAACTGAACGTAAAAGAGCCCGATGAGAATATAGGAATCACTTTACTGTCTGGTAATAGTGGCGTTACGCTGAATGATGAACTGGCAGATTTTCTGATGAATAATCCTGATGTGGAAGTGAAAGTAGGAATGGGGTAAAAAGCAACAGTCAAAGATGCCTTAGTACTACAACTTTAATGTACTGCTAGAACATAATAAACACTTATTCTGATCATTCTAATTTGAAGGTGTTATGATTTCATTATGCAAAAGGTTTCATAATTAACCTGCCTCTAATGTTTTTATTCACAGTTTAGTGATTGATTTGTGATGCAATTATTTTAGCACACGTATAAAAACAATGTCATGACTTATTTTATTCAAGTTGCCAACGCAGTAACGCCTGTTGTAGAGAAAATATCCATGCTGGATCTATTGCAAAAAGGTGGATGGATTATGTATCCATTATATCTATTATTAGCATTAGCTATATTCTTCTTTTTTGAACGTTTTTTTGCTATAAACAAAGCAGGGAAAATAGAGGAGAACTTCATGAGTATTATTAAAGATAATATAGTGACTGGCAATATTAATGCTGCCAGAAATCTATCAAAGAATACCAATAATGCAGTTGCCCGAATGATTGATAAAGGTCTTCAAAGAATAGGGAAACCTATCGATGCTATTGAAAAAAGCATGGAGAATGTAGGTAAATTGGAAATGTATAACATGGAGCGTAACCTTAATGTATTATCCCTTATTTCTGGTATAGCACCTATGTTTGGATTCCTTGGAACTATTATAGGAATGGTTCAATTGTTTTATGGTATTTCCGCTACAGGAGAAGTTACCTTGAATGTAATTGCAGGAGGTATATATGTAAAAATGATTACTAGTGCTACAGGACTTATCGTTGGGTTGATGGCATATATTGGCCACAACTACTTATCCAGTCAGATGGATAAAACAGCGTATAAAATGGAAGCTGCAAGTGCAGACTTTATAGATATTTTACAAGCACCTACAAAGTAGTTTTATGAATATCAGAAAGAGATTTAGAAAACATCCAGAACTACATACAGGTGCCTTGAACGACATCCTGTTTATCCTTTTACTGTTCTTTCTAATCGTTTCTACATTAGCTAATCCAAATGTAAAAAAGGTTTCTAATCCGCAGGGTAAAAGTGATAGTAAGGCTAAACAGAATATTGTAGTTTCTATAGATAAAGAAAATAAAATGTATCTTGGTCAACACCTGATACCTATGGATAGTCTTGAAGCGATTATAATGTCGGAAGCTACTAAAAATAAGGCATTTACCGATACCCCTTATGTGGTGATTAATGCGGATACAATTTCTATGACAGGCTCTTTCTTCAGAGTAATGAATGCTGCTGAAGCTGCTGGTTGTAAGATCGTAGCTAATGTTAAGAAGTAAAAATTAATCCTCATAATCAGGATAAGTTTGATTAATGCATTAATTATAATGTCTTGAAATTTAATAAAAGGGAGAGTTAACTTCGATGTTGACTTTCCCTTTTTAATTTTTTTGAAAAGGTATCATACTAACCATCATCTTTGTAATAATTAATTAAATCATTGTGCAGATAAAGAAGGTATTTAAAAAGTTTTGGAAAATTACTAAGATAATATTTCTTAGTATGTTTTTTAGTTCACTTTTATATTTGTTGATATGCAAATGGGTAATGCCACCAATCACTATTACGCAGATTGCAAACAGCTTTTCTTATGGAATATATCAGGAAAATGTAAGTTGGAATCATATATCCAGCAATGTAAAATTGGCAGCAATTGCCAGCGAGGATCAATTGTTCTTAGAGCATAGTGGATTTGACTGGAATGCTATAGAAAAGAGTTTGAAACCACCCAAAAAAGGAAGAAAATCAAAACGACCTCCAGGTTCTGGTGCTAGCACCATTACCCAACAAGTAGCTAAGAATGTTTTTTTATGGCAAGGGACCGGTTGGACTAGATATTTTCGTAAAATACCTGAGATGTACTTCACAAAAATGATAGAATGGATATGGGGTAAAAAAAGAATAATGGAAGTATATTTAAATGTAATTGAAATGGGGCCTGGTATATATGGAATAGAAGCAGCAGCACAAAGCAATTTCGGAAAAAGTGCAGCGCATTTATCAGCAGAACAGGCAGCTCAGATAGTAGCTTGCTTCCCAAATCCAAAAAAGTTTTTTGTAGTGCATCCTCAGACTAAAAGAGTAGCTTGGAGGTATCCTCAGATTATAAGAGAAATGAATAATTTAAGGGGTGATGAGGATATTGATGACTTTTTAAAACAATAATGTAATTATTTTTTTGTCATCTGTCGAATCTGTCATTCAAAATCATTTATAGAATATGCAAGTTCTTGAAAAATTTAATATAAGAGTATATGGAATCTTAATTGATGAAAGAAAAAGAGTATTAGTCAGTGATGAATATGTAAGAGGTAATTATTTTACCAAATTTCCGGGTGGTGGACTTGAACTTGGTGAAGGAACAAGAGATTGTCTAAAGCGAGAATTTAAAGAAGAAACAGGTCTAGACGTAACAATAAACAATCATATTTATACAACTGATTTTTTTCAGCAGTCTGCTTTCAAATCATCTGAACAGATTATATCTATTTATTATACTGTTTCTTGCAATAATTTATCAAACTTAAAGACCTCTATTACTCCTTTCGATTTAAGTACAGAAATTACCAACAACCCTAATGCAGCGGGAGAATCTTTCAGATGGTTAGAATGGGATGAGTTTTCGAAGGATTCTGTTCATCTTCCTATAGATAAGATTGTAGCGGATTTGTTAAAGAAGCAAGTATAAATTCGTTTGTTTAATTAATTTACTATACACCTTTTTGTTTAAGTAGACTTGAACAATTCTTGTTCAGTTACAATATTAAATATCATTTACTTTTACCGCAGTTTATTAATATAAAATTATGAAACAGGTTAGAAAACTTGGAAAAAGAAAGAGAATCGCATTGGTAGCGCACGATCATAAGAAAATTGATATGGTGGAGTGGGTTACTTTTAATAAAGATGTATTGGCGAAGCATGAACTGTTTGCTACCGGTACTACCGGCAAAATGATTGAAAATGCCTTGGATCGTCCAGTAAAAAAGTTATTAAGTGGTCCTTTAGGTGGGGATCAACAAATTGGAAGTATGATTACCAGTGGAGATATTGATATTGTAATATTTTTCTGGGATCCAATGGAAGCGCAGGCTCATGATACCGATATTAAAGCATTATTGAGGATCTGTGTTGTTTGGAACATTCCAATGGCTTGCGATAGAGCAACTGCCGACTTTATGATTACTTCCAATTTCATGCATGATGAGTACGAAATTATTCTTCCAGATTACGAAAACTATCTTAAGAGAACCATTTCGTGAACCTTCAATTGGGTTCATCTTTAATATTTTTGTATTTCGTTAACAATTATAAGGTTAAAAATTATAGAAAAGGGGATAACTGTAGCTAATAATATTTTTATAGTAATATAAGTTTCCCTTACCTTCGCCGCCCTGATGTATAGGAAATACTATGTAATAGCAACGATATAGTTTTAGTTTCCCCTTCTGTTTACACAATTAGTATGGTGTAAATACAAGGGTTTTTGTTGTTATAGCAAGTATTGAATTATAAATTAATATCAAATAACAGATATGGCATTTAAAAGAGAGAATCGCACGAGACCTAGTTTTTCTAAGATTACCATTGGGTTAGCATCCCCTGATTCAATCCTTGAAAAAAGTTTTGGAGAAGTCTTAAAACCAGAAACAATCAACTATCGTACCTACAAACCTGAACGTGATGGTTTGTTCTGCGAAAGAATCTTTGGACCAGTTAAGGATTTCGAATGTGCTTGTGGAAAGTACAAACGTATCAGATACAAGGGTATTGTCTGTGACAGATGTGGTGTTGAAGTTACCGAAAAGAAGGTAAGAAGAGAAAGAATGGGACACGTTAAGTTAGTAGTTCCTGTTGTTCACATCTGGTATTTTAAAAGTTTACCAAACAAAATCGGTTATCTTTTAGGAATGAGTTCCAAGAAATTGGAAAGCATTGTATATTATGAAAGATACGTTGTTATTCAAGGTGGTATTAAAGAAAATCTTGGAGTAGGTGATTTACTTTCTGAAGAAGAATATCTGGATATTCTGGATGAACTTCCAAAGGATAATCAGTATCTGTCTGATGAGGATCCAAGAAAATTCATTGCCAAGATGGGTGCTGAATCAGTTCAGGATTTGTTATCAAGATTAGATTTAGATACTTTAAGCTTCGACTTACGTAACGCAGCTGCTAACGAAACATCTCAACAACGTAAAGCGGATGCTTTAAAGAGATTGAGTGTGGTAGAAGCTTTCCGTGATGCTAAAACCCGTATTACCAATCAACCAGAGTGGATGGTAATGCAATATATTCCTGTTATTCCACCAGAACTAAGACCATTAGTTCCATTGGATGGCGGTCGTTTTGCTTCATCTGATTTAAATGATCTTTATCGTCGTGTTATTATCCGTAACAACCGTTTAAAGAGATTGATGGAAATCAAAGCTCCTGAAGTAATCTTACGTAATGAAAAACGTATGTTACAGGAAGCAATGGATTCTTTGTTTGATAATAGCCGTAAATCTAATGCCGTTAAAGCAGAAGGTGGACGTGCGCTGAAATCTTTAAGTGATGTACTTAAAGGTAAACAAGGTCGTTTCCGTCAGAACTTATTAGGTAAGCGTGTGGATTACTCTGGTCGTTCTGTTATCGTAGTAGGACCTGAAATGAAAATGCATGAGTGCGGTATCCCTAAGGATATGGCTGCTGAGCTTTTCAAACCATTTATTATTCGTAAATTAATCGAAAGAGGTATCGTTAAAACGGTTAAATCTGCTAAGAAATTAGTAGATAGAAAAGAAATCGTTATCTGGGATATCTTAGAAAATATATTAAAAGGACACCCAATCTTATTGAATCGTGCCCCTACACTTCACAGATTATCAATTCAGGCATTCCAGCCTAAACTGATTGAAGGAAAGGCTATTCAGTTACACCCATTGGTTACCGCATCGTTCAATGCGGATTTCGATGGAGATCAGATGGCGGTTCACGTTCCTTTAAGCTCGGCTTCCATATTAGAAGCTCAGTTGTTGATGCTTGCATCTCACAACATTCTTAACCCACAAAATGGTACGCCTATCACCCTTCCTTCACAGGATATGGTGCTTGGTTTATACTATATTACTAAGGGCAAGAAGAGCATGGGCGATTTAGTAATGAGAGGAGAAGGTAAAGCATTCTACAATATTGAAGAAGTTGTAATTGCCTTCAATGAAAACAAAATTGACTTACACTCTAATATCAAACTAAGAACTTTCGTAAGAGAGAATGGTGAGTTGGTTAAAAGAGTTATAGATACTACTGTTGGTCGTGTATTATTTAACCAATATGTTCCTAAGGAAGTTGGTTATGTAAATGCATTATTAACTAAAAAGAATCTTAGAGAGATTGTAGGTGATATCATTAAAATCACCAATGTACCTATTACCGCTAAGTTCCTGGATGATATTAAAACACTTGGATTCAGAATGGCGTTCAAGGGTGGATTAAGCTTTAGTATTAATGATTTGATCATTCCTGAAATTAGAAATGAGTTATTGGATCATGCAAAATCTGAAGTAGAAGAAGTTTGGGAAAACTACAACATGGGATTGATTACCAATAACGAGCGTTATAATCAGGTAATTGATATATGGGGTAAAGTGGATATGCGTATTACCGAAACTTTGATCCGTGAAATGGCAACTGATAAACAAGGGTTCAACTCTGTTTACATGATGCTGGATAGTGGAGCGAGAGGTAGTAAAACACAGGTTAAACAGCTTGTGGGTATTAGAGGTCTGATGGCTAAACCTCGTAAGAGTGGTTCATCAGGTTCTGAGGTAATTGAAAACCCAATCCTTTCCAACTTTAAGGGTGGATTGAACGTATTGGATTACTTCATTTCTACGCACGGTGCTCGTAAGGGTCTTGCGGATACAGCCCTTAAAACAGCGGATGCGGGTTATCTTACCCGTCGTCTGGTGGATGTGGCTCAGGATGTGGTTATCAACGATGAAGATTGTGGTACTTTAAGAGGTATCAATACATCTGCATTGAAAGATAATGAAGATATAATAGAACCATTGGCAGATAGAATTGAAGGTCGTACTTCTTTACATGATGTATTCCATCCAATTACGGAAGAATTAATCATTAAAGCAGGCGAAGAAATCAATGCTGATGTTGCTAAATATATTGAAGAAATAGGTATTGAAAGCGTAGAAATACGTTCTGTACTTACCTGCGAAAGCAAAAGAGGTGTTTGTGTAAGATGTTATGGTAAAAACTTAGCTACTGGTTACCTTGCTCAACGAGGTGATTCTGTAGGTATCATCGCTGCTCAGTCTATCGGGGAGCCTGGTACACAGCTTACATTACGTACCTTCCACGTGGGTGGGGTTGCAGGTTCTGCTTCTATTGAATCTGCTCTTCATGCTAAGTTTGATGGTACTATTCAGTACGACGGTTTAAGAACTGTTGATACTTTAAATAACGATGGTGAAAAAGTAAAGGTAGTTATCGGTCGTACAGGGGAAGTAAGAATCATGGATTTAAAGAACGATCGTTTATTAATTACCAACAACGTTCCTTACGGTTCTACTCTTACCTTGAAAGATGGCGCTGCTGTTAAGAAAGGTGATATAATCTGTACCTGGGATCCATTCAACAACGTTATCGTTGCAGAACAAAATGGTACTATTAAGTTTGAAAGCGTATTGGATGGTGTTACTTACCGCGATGAAGCGGATGATCAGACTGGTCACCGTGAAAAAGTGGTTATCGAATCTAAAGATAAATCCAAGTTACCTAGTATTATCGTAATGGGTAAGGAAAATAAGACTTACAACTTACCAGTAGGTAGTCATATCGCTGTTGAAGAGGGAGATGAAGTAAGATCTGGACAAGTATTGGTTAAAATCCCTCGTGTCTTAGGCAAATTAAGAGATATCACGGGAGGTCTTCCACGTGTTACCGAGTTGTTCGAAGCTCGTAACCCTGGTAACCCTGCTGTAGTTTCTGAAATTGATGGTGTTGTTGCTTTTGGTAATATCAAACGTGGTAACAGAGAAATCATTATCGAAGCTAAGGATGGTATGGTGAAGAAATATCTTGTACCATTGAGCCGTCAGATCCTGGTTCAGGATGGTGACTTTGCTAAGGCTGGTTCTCCATTATCCGATGGTCAGATTGCACCTATCGATATTCTTGCTATCAGAGGACCTTTCGCTGTACAAGAGTATGTAGTAAATGAAATTCAGGAAGTTTACCGTCTTCAAGGGGTAAGAATCAATGATAAACACATCGAAACTATTGTTCGTCAGATGATGAAGAAAGTAGAGATTGTGGATGCCGGAGATACTAAGTTCTTAGAGGAGGACTTAGAAGACAGGTTCGACTTTGTAGAAGAGAACGACAGAATCTATGATAAGAAAGTGGTAACTAATCCAGGTGGAAGCGCTAAGATGAGACCAGGACAGATACTAACTATCAGAGAATTAAGAGAAGAGAATTCTATCTTACGTCGTGCCGATCTTCAACTGGTAGAAGTAAGAGATGCTCAGCCAGCTACTGCTAAACCAGTATTGTTGGGTATCACTAAGGCTTCTCTGGGTGTACAAAGCTGGATTTCAGCTGCTTCGTTCCAGGAAACTACTAAGGTATTAAGTCAGGCTGCCATCAATGGTAAAGAAGACAGAATGCTTGGATTGAAAGAAAACGTTATTACTGGTCATGCAATACCTGCAGGTACTGGTCTTCGCGAATTCGAAAATCTGATTGTAGGAAGCAAAGAAGAGTACGAATTATTATTAACTACCAAAGAAGCTATGAGCTTCGATGATGATGAATAATATAGCTCGTTAAGTATATTAAAGAGGTTGTTTCTGCAAAGAGACAACCTCTTTTGTTTATCGGTGTTCCAAGGTTAATATAATAAACAATTGATCCTATGTTTAGATTTGTAAAAGATATGAATGCTTCGTTAGGCAACTTGTTATGTTGTAATCTATTTCAATAGTAAATTATAGTATTGGTGAGCTAAGTTAAAGTAAATAAAGAATAGGAGTTACTTATCTTTAAATAGAATAATTTTAGGGTTGATTGAAAAAATTTTATCAGTAAAAAAAAGTTAAAAGTAGTATTGAAAATGAGGAAAGTTAATGTTGAAGTAATTTTGAAGCTGTTTGAGTTAATTGTTTAGAATTCATTATTGCGATTATCTTTAGCGATACAAGGAAGATTTACAAATTTAGTTGTATACTAAAGCGAAAAATATATCAAAGTTGTAGCACAGAAAGCGCCCTTTGGAAAATCAAATGACTAATTCAAAAAGTTTCTTAATTCAACTATTTAATTACCCCAATATTATTTCCTGTCCACCCAGGGAAAAGTATTTTATTGTCCTTAATATTTAGATGTTTTAATGCCACCTCGTTCATTACACTTCTAATGTCGGTAGTTACTGGCAAATCTCTTCTATCTTCCAAATTTTCAATACTTAAATTAGGAACAGTACCATGTATTTCTCCACCAACAATATCATTTCCAAGTACAAACATACAACTAGCTCTGCCATGATCAGTTCCCCCAGTTCCATTTTGGTGAACTGTTCTGCCAAACTCAGTCATAGTCATTAGTGTAACTTCGCTTTGGTAGCTTGAAATATCAGTCCAAAAAGCATTAATGCTATTACTTAAATCAGCAGCAGAATTAGAAAAAGAACCAACACTTGTACCCTGATTAAAGTGTGTATCCCAACCAACACTTTCTGCAAAAGCAATTTCTAAACCAACATCCATTTTAATTAACTGGGCTATTTGTTTCAAGGATTTTCCTAAAGAAGAATTTGGGTATTCTGCATTATTGGAAGGTTTATAGTTTTTCAGATTTGCTTGTACTAACATTTTAGCTACACCAAAACTTTCACTGCCGGCATTTTTAAGTAAAGAGGAATTAGTGTTCTGATACATTTGCTCAAATTCTTTAGTCATACTATCAGTAATTGCTTTATTGCCAGTTGTTTGAAGTGTAAAATCAGGAAGATTATTTATAACAAGTGTATTGTAATCTCCGTATAATGATCTTGGTAAAGCAGTAGTTACACTCACTGCCCTAAAAGTTGTAGAATCTTGTTGAGGTAAAAGACCAGCAGCTCTATTTAGCCAGCCAGAAGCATAAAATTTATTATCAACACTACCCGATTCAATAAAATCCTGCGTTTCAAAGTGAGATCTTGTTTTATTTACAGAACCTACTCCATGAATGATCGCTAATTGTTTATCTTGGAAAAGACAATTAAAAGCCGACATTGATGGATGTAGCCCAAATCGACCATCTAAATCTAGAAGTGAATTGTTTGCAGATTTTAAAGCAGGCATAAAAATAGTAGGTCTACACGCTTTAAAAGATTCATCTGTAAATGGAGAAACTGCCATTAAGCCATCCATTCCGCCACGTTGAAAAATAGTAACTAATACCTTTTTCTTTTTATAGAGTGGAACTATTTTTTCAGTTATTGCAGCCCTTGTTATAAAACTAGGAATTTCTCCAAATGTAGTAGCAAAAAGTGCTAACGCTCCGGATTTAATTATAGTTCTTCTAGAAAGCATATTAAAAGTAATTTTATTATAAAATTATTATTTACTTATGTTGAAATTCTGGTGAACAAATTATAAAACTTGTTATGTTTTTTAAAATGTCTAAATCATAGGCTTTCAAACCTAGTTTTTGAATGTTATTTAAAATTAGATCGAGCTCGGATTTTAGTTTTTTATCATCCCAACAAGGTAAAATATTATTTTTATAATCGTATAAATAATGGAATGTATTATCATTTAATCTTTTACTTTTAAAAAAATTATAATCAATACTGATACTTCCAATTCTCTGTGTAGAAAAAAGTAATCCAAAGTTAATTCTATTTAGTAGATTGTTTGGGTTGATCCAATAAATTTCTCTGTCAGGAAAACCCGTAGGAAAAAAGTAATAATAGTATCTTTCTCCCATTTTGCTTATCCAGTTTATTAAATCATTTGGCTTTATTACTTTTGCATTAGTAGCTCTTACAGCACTAATAGCATATTCGAAAGGCGATTTTGTTTTTTGTAGAATAGCTGTATTTTTGTTCCAAAAAGATTTATCACACACCATAGTTATTATTACTTTTTTAATGTCCCCATCTTCTTTAATAAATGTTTTAGCCATTTTTTGTACAATTTTTTCTTCAGGATTTTCATTGATAAAAAATGCTGCTAATTTTCTACAAATAAAATGAGCAGTAGCGGGATGATGTGCAATTAATTTAATGAAAGATAATCCTTCATTGTAGCCTCCATTGGAAGGAAAAGTAACTCCTAAAACTTCCTTTTGAGTATTGTCGTGTTTGTTAGCTAAAAATAAAAAGTCTTCTGTATGAACATAGCCTAATTTAGCAAAACTATCTTCTCCAATTTTTTCTAATACTGTTTTAATACTTTGCTGTCTACCAAAGTAATCACTATAGGGAAAAATAGTCCATCCAGTAAAAATTCTTGCTGCATTTGTAACATCTGTTTGTGTATAACCACTATTTACACCCATAGTATGTAGCTCCATAATTTCACGAGCATAATTTTCATTATATCCAGTAATAGCAGTAGCTTCTTTTATCTTTTGTACAAGCTCATAATATATCTGACCAGTATCTCCTTTTTCTTTTAAATGGGTTAATTGATTATTCAGTTCAATCAGTTTCTTTTTAGTAGCTTCATTACTAGGAGCAGGACGGGCTATACTTTTAAAGTTATCCAGATAATAAAGCATAGCAGGTGATTG
>Ga0208621_1000378_pt1 | contig 11170 bp, 14 predicted proteins | sample CryBogCBH26May08_FD_184617 | JGI IMG/M metagenome (GOLD analysis project Ga0208621, IMG submission 184617) | Freshwater microbial communities from Crystal Bog, Wisconsin, USA - CBH26May08 (SPAdes) (version 2) | ecosystem: Environmental > Aquatic > Freshwater > Lake | place: Crystal Bog... | reverse complement strand
GGTTTAGCGCAATTTCCAGATTGCGCATGGTCATTTCACCCATCACCTTTTTACCCGTTTTTCCATCCGGGTAGAGCAGCCTGGATATGTAGGACGCATCTAACCCGCACACCTTTGCCAAAGAGGCTTGCGGCGCTTTTCCGGCGAACAAACCGGAGACAAGCAGTTCGTTAAGCCTTTGCCGACGGTGTTCATATTCATTTTTACGGTCTATCGCCACGTTGCCCCCGTGTACCTTTAAGTAACCATTAATAGCACTTTATACACTTAAATTACTCCGAGGTGAATAAGTTAATTAAACTTTTGATATTTATGGTTATAACTAAGTTTAATACCTGTGGGTATTGTTTATGGGGGTTGCTAGGGGTAAACTCAGGGTTTTTAAACCTACCAACCTTTCCTGATGAAAAAACTTAGAGCATACCTGAACACGTTATCTGTCCCCCAACAACATGAGTTCGCCACGCGCTGCGGTACATCCTTAGGTTATCTGCGCAAGGCAGTCTGCGTTGATGCAAAAATCGGCACACCTTTGTGCATTCGTATCGCAAGGGAGTCCGGCGGGGCGCTCACTTGCGAAGACCTGCGCCCTGACATTGATTGGGCGTTCATCCGCGGCACGGCTGCCGCCAGCGGCAAATGAGGGTGCCTGGGGAGGTTTCTGGCCCAGACGCGCCGCTCCCCGTTTTCCTGCCCGGCAACATCCCCGCCGCGCTGCGCGGGCATGACCGCTGGGCGCCGTGGAAGCGGGTGTGGGACGCGCGGCGCAACAAGTTCGTCAAGGTGCCGCAGCAGCCCGGCAACCCGGCGCGGGGGCTGTCCACCGCCAAGCCGGAACGCTGGAAGCCGTTTGCGGCGGCGCTGGCGGCCTTCGACCCCGGGCGGTCGTGCGGCCTGGGGTTTGTGATGACCGGCCTTGAAGGCGTGGGCGCGGTTGACCTTGACAATTGCCTGGATGCGCCCTGGGCGTTGGCGGTGATCGGCCAGTTGGGCAGTTACACGGAGCTGAGCCCCAGCGGCAAGGGCTACCGGATTTTCTTTTCGGGCAGTGTCGGTGACTGGACCAACCCCGCCATCGGCATTGAGGTGTATGGCGGCGGCGCGGCGCGCTTTTTGACGGTGACCGGCAACCGGCTGGCGGATAGCCCTGACGATTTGCAGGCCGTCGAACCCGCCGTGCTGGCGGCCTTGGCGGCGCAGTATGCCAAGGCGAAGCCGAGCGCGACGGTGCTGGATTTGTCTTACCCTGACATCCTGACCGATCTGGTGTTGCCGGACGTGGCCTCGTTGCCGCTCCCTGGGCTTTGCCGGCAGTTTTTGTTGGCCGGGGAAAGCGGCGGCGACCGCTCGGCGGCGTTGTTCGCGGCGGGGGTGGCCTTGTATGCGGCGGGGCTTGATGATGCCGAGGTGTTCTCGATACTTGCCAACAACGGCCATGCCATGGAGGTGGCGCTGGGCCACCGCGGGCAAGACCCGACCCGCGCCTTGCTCTATCTGTGGCGTGAGCATTGCCTGAAGGCCAAGGGCAAAGCGGCGGGGGCGGTGGCATCCGAAGATGAGTTTGAGGTGGTTGAACGGGTGGGGGTGGCGCTGCCGCCGTTTGCCCGTGACGGCAATGGCCGCATTATTGCGGGCTTGCCCAACTTGGCTTTGGTGCTGGTGCGCCCAGACCTGTGCGGGATGGACATCCGGCTGGACAGGTTCCGTGACGAGATTGTGTTTGCCTTGCCGGATGCGCCCCAGGCGTGGTTGCCGTTGACCGATGCCGACTACACGCGGCTGCGCATTGCGTTGGAGCGGTTGGGTTTCCGGCCGGTGGGCAGGGAGCTGATGCGTGACGCGGTGCTGATGGTGGCGGAAGACCGCCCGTTTGATTCGGCCATTGAGTGGTTGGAGGGTCTGGCATGGGACGGTGTGCCGAGGGTGGCGGGGTTCTTTGCGGGTTATTTTGGCTGCGGGGATTCGCCCTACGCGCTGGCCTTGTCGCGCTATTTGTGGTCGGCGATGGCGGGCAGGCTGCTGTCACCGGGCATCAAGGCCGATATGGTGCCGGTGCTGGTGGGTGTGCAGGGCAGCCGCAAGTCGTCTGGCGTGGCGGCGATGCTGCCGGATGACGGCATGTTTTGTGAGGTGTCGTTCCATGAGAAGGAGGATGACCTGTCGCGCAAGCTGAGGGGTTGCCTGGTGGCTGAGATAGCCGAGCTGCAGGGCTTGCGGACACGGGAGCTGGAGGGCATCAAGGCCTTCATCACGCGCACCCATGAGAAGTGGGTGCCGAAGTACCGCGAGTTCGCCACGTCTTATGCGCGGCGCAATGTGTTTGTGGGCACCACCAACCAGGAGCAGTTTTTGGCTGACGAGACGGGCAACCGGCGCTGGTGCCCTATCCGGACGGGGGTGGTGGATGTGGCTGCGGTGGCCCGTGACCGCCTGCAGTTGTGGGCGGAAGGCCGCCTGCTGTTTTTGGAACACGGGGTGTGCTGGCAGGATGCGGAGCGGTTGGCGGCGGGGATGCACGAGGCGCATATGGTTTCCGAGCAGTGGCAGGAGGAGATCGAGCGCTGGCTGGACGAGCCGGATTTGCTCACCGGCGAGGCACCGCGCGAGCGTTTGTTGCTGCAGACGGCGGACATCGCCAGCCAGTGTTTGAAGATCGAAGCCCGTTTTAAGAAGCGCGGTGATGAGATGCAGATTGCGAAGGTGATGAAGAAATTGGGTTATTGCTTAAGCGTTACAAAAATTGGCACGCATTCTGTGCGTGTTTGGCGGAAATGATTAAAAAACTCTACGACCTCTACGACCTCTCTACGACCTCGGCATTAAGGTCGTAGAGTCTGTAGGCCACGTGGCTGTAAGGCTGCATGGAATCTCTACGACCTCTACGACCTTTTACCTAACTACGCGCGCGCAATGTATAGGTTGATTTTAGTATATATAGGAAATAAGTGTAGAGGTCGTAGAAGGTCGTAGACGAGTTTCAAACGTGAACACCAAAAGTTTAGCGGTGACAGCTTAAGCTTTTGGTTTTTTTTGAAATTTAATTTGTTGTCTACGGTGTCTACGCTTTTTTGTGAAGGTCGTGAAGGTCGTAGAGGTTTTTTTAAACGTGCGCACATTCCACGACCTCTACGACCTCTACGACCGTTACAACGTTTTTACATAAAAGTTTAAATCCGTTTCCTATGCAGATTGGGGGCTAACGCCATGGTGATTGTCGGGGGTTGCATGCAACGTGTGGGGGAGGCGCACCCGCGCGCAAAGCTGACGGACAACGATGTGGGGCTTATCCGCACACTGGCGGCGCTGGGGGTGACATATGCGGAAATCGCGGGGAAGTTTGGCATCAGCAAGGTGACGGTCGGGCGCATTTGCCGGTTCGAGCGGCGCGCACGAAATGCCAACGGGGCGGTGCACTTGCTTTGACGGGGGGTGTGGTAGGCTGGCGCCATGTTTATGCAATGCCGATAGGCGCACGGTTTGGCCGGAGAAGGGGGTTTTTGTGGCTGTGAAACTGACCGCACGGCAAGCGCGGTTTGTCGATGAGTATCTGGTGGATTTGAACGCCACCCAAGCGGCGATCAGGGCGGGCTATTCCGCCAGGACGGCGAACCGCACCGGTTCTGAGAACTTGACAAAACCTGATGTGGCGGCGGCGGTGCAGGCGGCGCTGGTTCGGCGGTCGGAGCGCACCCAAATTACGGCCGACAAGGTGCTTGCGGATATCGAGCGGATCAAGCAGGACGCGATGCAGGAGGCGGGGGGCGGCATGGTGAACCATGCGGCGGCTTTGAAGGCGTGCGAGCTGCAGGGGCGGCATTTGAAGATGTTTGTGGATAAGGTTGAGGTTGAGATGGTTGACGCGCTTTCTGAGCGGTTGCAACGGGCGAGGGAGCGTGCCAAAGTCGGCGGCTGAGTTGGAAAACGAGCTGATAAGCCAGGTGGCCGCTTTCACGCATGACCCGCTGGGGTTTGTGCTGTTTGCGTTTGATTGGGGGGTGGGCGCGCTGGTCAATTTTCCGGACGGCCCTGACCCGTGGCAGCGGGACATTTTGTCGGTGATCGGGGATAGGCTGAAGGCGGGCATGTCTGCCACGGAGGCGATCCAGATCGCCATTGCCTCGGGCCATGGGATTGGCAAGTCGGCGCTGGTGGCGTGGCTGATTGAGTGGGCGATGGCGACGTTTGAGGATTGCAAGGGGGTGGTGACGGCCAACACGGAGAACCAGCTTAAGACCAAGACCTGGTCGGAGCTGGCGAAGTGGCATCGGCTGTGCATCACTGGGGATTGGTTTAAGCTGACGGCAACGGCGTTGTTTGCCAAAGACCCCAAGCATGAGAAGACGTGGCGGGTTGATATGCAGCCTTGGTCGGAAAAGAACACTGAGGCGTTCGCCGGGTTGCACAATCTTGGCAAGCGGATTTTGTTGGTTTTTGATGAGGCGAGCGCCATCCCGGATGTGATCTGGGAGGTTTCCCAGGGGGCGTTGACGGACTCGGACACTGAGATTGTGTGGTGCTGTTTCGGCAACCCGACACAAACCACGGGGCGGTTCAGGGAGTGTTTTGGCAAGTACCGCCACCGCTGGGTGACGCGGCAGATTGACAGCCGCACGGTGAAGATCACCAACAAGGTTGAGATCGGTAAATTCTTGGTGGATTGCGGCAATGATGAAGACCATGATTTTTTTAGGGTGCGGGTGCGCGGGCAATTCCCGTCCACGTCCGCCAATGCGCTGTTCGGGCCGGATCAGTGCGAGGCGTCTGCGGCGCGTGAATTCCCGCTGGGTTCCCAGGACTATGCGGCGGTTATTTTGGGTGTGGATGTGGCACGGCAGGGGGATGACTCGAGCGCCATTGCCCGGCGGCAGGGCATGTACGCTTGGCCTATCCGGGTGATGAAGATACCGGACACGATGCTGGTGGCGGCGCAAGTGGCCTTGTCTGTCTCTGAACACAATGCCGATGCCTGTTTTGTCGATGAGTCGGGCGGTTATGGCGCGGGTGTGGTGGACGCGCTGCGGCAGATGCACCATAGCCCGATTGGCATCCAGTTTGGCGGCAAGCCGACTGACCCGCGTTATTTTAATAAACGCTCTGAAATGTATTTTGAGTTGTCCAATTGGGTGAAGTCGGGCGGCAAGTTGCCGGATGACAAGCTTTTGCATGAGGAGTTGTGCGCGCAAACTTACACTTTTCAGGGGGATAAGTTCCGCTTGTGCGATAAGGACGAGGTCAAGGATAGGATTGGCCGGTCACCGGACAGGGCGGATGCGTTGGCCCTTACGTTTGCGTTCCCGGTGCAGAAGCAAGGCGGCAGGCCATCGGGCAGCCGTGGTGACCAGTATGCGCCGTCGCCGTTTGGCGAGCGCGGGATTTGGTGAGTGGCGTGGCGATAGCGGGCGAGGCGCACAAGGGGGCCAAGCTTAGGCAAATGGATGTGGAGGCGATCAGGTATAGGGCGAAGGAGTTCGGCGAGTCGTACCGGTCGCTGGCGGAGGCTTTTGGGGTGTCGAAGTCGACGATTGAGAAGATTGTCAACGGCACGGCCTGGCGGTGTGTGCCTTTGTGAGGCTGTCCACCATGTCCACCATGTCCACCATTAAACGGGGTTATCATGAATTACTGATTTTATGACGGGTAATTTATGTGCATGGGCGCTTCACCTCCACCGCCGCCGCCGCCGCCACCCCCGCCCCAGTTGGCCAGTGCGCCGACCCCGGCGGCGGTGCGTTCGACCACGGCGGCCAGTTCCGCGCAGCAATTTGGCTCGACCCTGTTGACGGGCGGCATGGGCGCACCGGTAGGCACTAGCCAACTGGGTTCCAAGTCGGTGTTGGGCGCGTAGTGGACGGCCGCATGGACATCCCTGACCTTGAGCGCCGGGCCACCGCGCTGAGGAGCGAGCAAGCCAGTTGGCTGGCGCAGTATTGGGATATTTCCCAATTCATGATCCCGTACAACATGCGTTATTTTGCCACTGACCGCAACAAGGGGCAGGACAAGACGCACCGCATTTACAACAACACGCCCACGCTGGCCGTTAAGGGTTTGGCGGCGGGTATGCTCAGCGGCATGACCCCGCCGTCACGCCCTTGGTTCAGTTTGTCCGTGCCTGATAAGGATTTGGCGGATTTCCAGCCGGTCAAGGTGTGGCTGGCGCAAGTGACACGCATGATTGAGAGTGTGTTCAGCCAAAGCAACCTGTACAACCAACTCCATGCCAACTACCTAGAGCTGGCAGGGTTTGGCACGTCTTGCGCTTTGGTGACCGACAGTTTTAAGAACGTCATCAATGTCTACAATTTCACCGCCGGTGAGTACCAGTTGGCGACGGACTGGCAGGGGCAGGTCTGCACCTTGTACCGCCATTTTCAAATGCAGGTGTCCCAAGTCGTTAAGGAGTTTGGCCTGGAGGCGTGCAGCACCCGCACCCAAGCGCTGTTCAAAAACAAGTCGCTGGATACGTGGATAGACATTGGCCATGTGATTGAGCCGCGCGCCGACCGTGACATCACCCAGCGTGACAAGCTCAATATGCCGTTCCGTGGCGTGTACTGGGAATGGGGTCTGCAGTCTGAAGCGCCGTTGCGTGAAGAGGGTTTTAAGCTGTTTCCGGTGTTGGCGCCGCGCTGGGAGGTGGTGGGGCGGGACATTTACGGCAGAAGCCCGGCGATGGATGCGTTGGGCGACAGTAAGGCGTTGCAGAGTTATGAATATAACTTGGGCAATGCGTTTGATTATTTGGCACGTCCGCCGCTGATGGCGCACGAAAGCCTGAAAAACCGCCTGAACAATCTTAAACCGGGCGGCATTAGTTTCTACGGCTCAGCCATGATGAACCAAGGGGAGCTGCTGAAGACGGCTTATGACATGCGCATAGACCCTAAGGGCTGGCAGGAGGTCAAGCAGGAGATTGTCGGGCGCATTAACTCGGCGCTGTTCAAAGACCTGTTCATGATGCTGTCGCAGTTTGAGGCGGGGCAAATGACCGCCACGGAGGTGATGATGCGGCAGCAGGAAAAGATGCTGATGCTTGGGCCGGTGGTGGAACGTCTGACGCATGAGCTGTGCGGGCCGCTGATTGAGATCACTTTTGGCAAATTGCTGGAGGCCAAGCTGTTGCCGATGCCGCCGCAGGAGCTGCAAGGGCAGTCGTTGCAGGTGGATTACAAGTCGATTCTGGTGCAGGCGCAGCAGCAAGCAGGTTTGGCGGGCATGGACAGGTTTGTGACGGTGCTGGGCGAAGTGGCGCAATTGAACCCGCAAGCCCTTGACAATGTAGACGTTGACAAGCTGGTGAACCGTTATGCCGACGATTTGGATGTGCCGCCGGATTGCCTGTTGGCGAGTGACCAGGTGGCGGTTGTCCGGCAGCAGCGGCAAGCGGCGATGCAGCGGCAGCAACAGCAAGAGCAACTGCAGGCAGGTGCGGACGCGGCGGCAAAGCTGGGCAACATACCCACGGGCAACGGCACGGTGGGCGGGGTTTTGGCTAAACATCTAGGAGTGCAGTAATGGCGAATGAACGGCCTTTTTTGTCGGCGGGGGATGCGGCCCCTTGGGTTGACGCCCAGCCCATAACGGTAGGCACGGCCTACCCTAACGGCATGGCGCGGGGCATTTACGTGGGGGTCACGGGCAATGTCACGCTGACTACAAAAATGGGGACAACCGTGACTATCCCTAACTTGCCGGTGGGCCCTTTTCCTATCCAGTCCAGCATTGTGACGGCGGCGACCGCCAGCAGTTTGCTGGCCTTATATTAATTTTCAGAGGGTTTTATGAGCAACGTTAACGTACCCACCAAGATTTTGTTGCTGAACGGCGAAATTGAGCTTGAAAGCTGGGGGCAGTACACCGCGCAGCCGGGGGCGAACTACATCAATGTGGGCAACCTGCCCATTTTGAACAATGAGGTGAACCGGATTGTGACTTGTGCCAGTGCGGGGGATGCGGTGCAGTTGCCGCAAGCCCTCCCGGGCATGACGCTGAACATCTATAACGACGGCGCACAGGAGTGTGCTGTTTTTGCGGGCGGCACTGACGCCATCAATTTTGGCAGTGCGGGCGGTTATATCGTGCAGATGCCCAGCTCGTTCCTGACGATTGTCTGTTCGTCGGCGGGCAACTGGGAATGTGAGCTGGTCGGTGCGGGGTTTTTAGGCAACCTGCCCACGCAAAGCAGCGCCAACGGCATGGCGGCGGCCGGCACGACGCAAGGCACGGCAACGCCGCTAATCCGGTTGATGAACCGGGTGACGACGGTGGCGGCGGGCAGCGGGGTGATTTTGCCCAACACGGCCAACCTGAGGGCGGCGAGTTCTTTGACCATCACGGTGCTGAACGCACAGGCCACCAATGCGCTGAAAGTTTACCCGTACGGCACGGATGCGATTGAAGCCTTGGGCGCGGGTGTGGCGTACTCGCTGGGGGCGCCAACGGGCGGGCAGGCATCGAAGGTGTGCCAGTTCATCACAACCGTGGCGGGCTTATGGCACTTGATGTTGAGCAGCAACTGATGGACGGTCACGAACAGCGTTTGGCGGCGGCGGCGCAAAAGTTGGCGGCGCGTGACCGGCTGGATTTTAAGGCGGTGGCTGGCACGGCGGAAGGGCGGCGGTTTTTGGCGCGGTTGTTGTTGGTGTGTGAAACGGGTTTGGCGGCGTTTAGCCCGGACGCTTTGGAGATGGCGCGGCGCTGCGGCAAGCATGAGGTGGGGCGGTTTGTTGATGGGCTGTTCGGCGATTGCAATCATTTGAAGGTGCAGATGCTGTCTGAAGCGGCGGCGGATGCGGAAATTTTGGAATGGGAGATAGAAAATGGCAGAAATGATTGATGCGGCTGCGCCGGTCGGCGCGGTTGATCCGGTTGCGGGCGCGGTTGACCCGGTTGCCGGGAATGCGCCGGTGGTTGACCCCACCGCGCCAGCGGAAACGCCCACCACACCGGAAGCGGCCGCCACACCGGAAGAAATCACCTACACGGATTTCATTGCCCCGGAAGGCATGACTTTCAATGATGAGATATTGGGGCAGTTCAAGGGCTTTGCTAAAGATTACAAGCTAAGCCAAGAACAGGCGCAAGCGTTCATTGATCTGGGGGTCAAGCAAAGCCAAACCATTATGGCGCAGGTGGCACAAGCCCAAACCGCTGAACAGTCGGCTTATCTGGAGGCCTTCAACAGCGGGCCGGACAGCGTGGCGGCGGAACAGTTCACGCGCCCCAAGTTGTTGGAGGAACAGTCGCAAAAGTGGCAGGCGCAACTGGCGGCTGACCCTGAATTTGGCGGGGCAAAGTTTGATGAGAACGTGGGCGTGGCGGCCAAGGCGATGAATGCTTTCGCCACGCCCGAGCTGAAACGGTTTTTTGATAAGAGCGGCATTGGGTCACACCCTGAGATGGTCAAGGCGTTTTTTAGGATAGGCCAGCAGCTGTCGGAAGGCAAGCTGGTGGTGGGCAACGGGCCGGGGGCTGACACACGCCGCCCGGCAGACAAGTTTTACGGCAAATGATTAAGGGGTAATTTATGGCAACAGTTCAATCGACCTCGCTGGGCTTGTCCCTGTCGCAGGTTGCAAAATTGCTCGCTCCGGATGGGAGTGTGCAGATAGCGGCGGATTTGCTGTCGCAAAACAATGAGATTCTGGAGGATGTCATCTTTATGCCGGGCAATGGCCCGTTCTCGCACCGCTTGGCGGTGCAGACGGGTTTGCCTTCGGTGTACACGCGCACGTTCAACGCGGGTACGCCGATTTCCGCCAGCCAGTTTGATAATTTGGATGTCAGTTATTCGCTGTACAGCGCCTGGTCTCAGGTTGACCGTGACGAAGTGGAGTTGGGCGGTGACGAGGCGGGCATCCGTTTCCAAAATGACAAGGGCTTTATTGAGGCGCTGAACCAGAATTTGGCTTACCAGCTGTTTTACGGCAGCCCCGCCAACAATAAGAACCAGTTCCCGGGCTTTGCTTTGGCCTATGGCAACAACGGCAGCGGCAACAACGCGGCGCAGAACATCATTGACGCGGGCGGAACGGGCGCGGCGTCCAATACGTCCATTTGGATGGTGGGCTGGTCTGACAATACGGTGTTTTGCCCGTACCCGAAAGGCACGGCGGGCGGTTTGCAGATTTATGACCACGGTTTGCAGCAGGCTTTCGACAACAACAACAATTTGTTTATGGCCTACAAGACCGAATTCAAGTGGCTGGCGGGTTTGGCCATCAAGGATTGGCGGTATGTGGGGCGCATTGCCAATATTGCGGTGAACACCGCCAACAGCCAGCGGATTGTCGCCAACCTGATTGACATGATGAGCGACATGACCATCAAGCCGCCCAAGAACGGCAATGTGAAATATGCGTTCTATTGCAACAAGACGGTGTTTGCCGAGCTGAAGAAACAGGCGCGCAAGGCTTCGCAAAACGCCTTGTCCATCGACGTGGCACAAAACCAGTTTGGCGAGAACAGACGCTGGCTGTACTTTGACGGCATCCCCATCCGGGAAGTCGACCAGGTTTTAAACACTGAAAGTCAAGTGACTTCAACTTCCTAAGGGGGCGATTATGTTAGCTGATGCGGGTTTATTAATGGCGGGGACGATTAACGCCAACGGTGTCATTGCGCCGGCTTCGTTCTTGTCTTTTCCGACCACGGCGGGCACGGCGATGCTGCTGCCTTTTTTGGTCACCAACAGTGTGCCATCCGGCCTTGTTGTCAACAATCCGGCGGTTGACTGGGGCGGCGCTCAGGACTTGTACTTGCATTGGACGTTTGCCAATGACAGCAACGGCAACGGGGTGAACAATTTGGGCACGTTGACGGACTTCCAGATTGACCTTTTCCTGACCAGCAATGCCGGCACCGGTACGGTTGCGGTATCGTCGGCAGCCTCGATGATTGTGGCGACAGGCCATTGCCAAGACGGCACCAATTACCCGCTGAATTATAGCAGCGGGCAGGATCACTTTTTGGCGATCCCGCCGACCGGGGCTTATAAGGGCCCTGCCAACAATGTCGGCCCTTGCTATTTTGCCGCGCAGATAACGACCAAGGGCGCGGCGTTCACCACCGGCGGCATTGTGGTGGAGATTTGCGCGGGCAAGCAGTTGTGGAAAAACAAGGCGTATAAAGCCGGTTATGTGGCGTAGGGGGTAGGCAATGGCAAAGTATC
>Ga0208621_1000373_pt1 | contig 11258 bp, 10 predicted proteins | sample CryBogCBH26May08_FD_184617 | JGI IMG/M metagenome (GOLD analysis project Ga0208621, IMG submission 184617) | Freshwater microbial communities from Crystal Bog, Wisconsin, USA - CBH26May08 (SPAdes) (version 2) | ecosystem: Environmental > Aquatic > Freshwater > Lake | place: Crystal Bog... | reverse complement strand
TCACTAATTAATTCTTCTGAAATGAACTCAATAGAATTTAATACAAGTGTTTTTACTGATTGAATTTCTTTAGCATTAAGTTTAGAATATAATTCTATTTTAGAAGTGTATCTTTCTATTTCTTCCATTAGCAAGGAAGGTGCAACAAAAGTGAAGTCATCCTGAACATTCATGATTATTTCACCAATGAAAGATTTGGGGTTTAGCAAAGTGCTGAATACAATATTCGTATCAATTACTAAGGTCATTTTATAAACCTATTCTTATTTTCCTTCCACCAGTTACTTTTCGATTCATTTGCTAATTCATTAGCCTGCTCTTCTGTAGCCTTGCTTTGTTTAATGGTTTCCTTATATTTTAAGTAGTCAATTATTCTCTGAAGCCCAAGGGTATCTATATCGGCAGGCAGCCTTAATATCACCTCATTTTTTGTTCGTTCAATAATCATATACTTTTATTTAAAAACAAATATAACATATATCAGGCATAAATGATTTTGCATATTAAAATAAAGAGTTTATGCGCAATTAAACTAAATATAGGTTTTTGGGGATTAGTTCTATTGAGTTTGAACAAAATGGAGAAAGAAAGATATTACTAAATTATGCTAAGTTGAGAATAGTAAAATAAAAGACTTTAAACTCTAATATATCTTTTATTCTTTCTATACATTCAAGTATTGTATTTTAAGATAAATAGCAAGCCTATCTTATTTCTTTAGCGTAGTTTGTGTAGGCTTGTATCATTAAACCCGATTCTATAAGTAGGAGGCTTTACAAAGTATATATATACAAACTCACTTTTATCCATTAAACATACTATACCTTTACCATTGCCGAATGCCCGGCAACTAATAAGTATTATCAAATGAACAATAAGAATTTCTATATTGTTCTTACCATTTTTTCAGTTTACAACGTTGTTCTTTTATATACCAACACGCTGAAAGCACTGCTATTGCTACATTCTTCAATGCTTTCCAGAATTTACTTACTTCAATCCAAAGAAAAAGTAACTACTTCTTCCTTATTAGTAAACACTTATTGCTCGCCTTTAAATAAAGATGCCATATTAGTAAACACTTTTTATACATCTTTAATCAACTATTTTATAAAAGGAATTGAATTAATCTTAATAGTAAACACATTTAAACATTCTGTTTCCAACTTCATTGAAAAAGTGTTTACTAATAAGAAAAAAGCTACCGGATATTATAAAAAGTCAATATCAAGAGAAACAGAAAATATTGATATAAACATTTATATGCAAACAACTTATTTATAAATAAACATTACTATGAGAAAAGCTTTGGTTATTACAAATTATACCGATGAAACTGATGAAGACTTAACAGGAATATCTTCTGCAGTAATAAAGGGGTGTACGAAAAATACTAATTTTAATTTTACAGATAATGAGCTAACAGAACTAATATTGGCTAATACCGACTTTATACAAAAAGCAGGGATGGCAGAAACTGGAAACAAAGCATCTGTTACGCTAAAACGGCTTGCTAAGAAAGTATTGGCGCTTGCTTTAAAAACCGTTTGTAAAGAAATTAATCATCAACAAAAAGGTAACGAAGCTATTTTAAAAACCTCTGGTGCTGCCATGTCAAAGAATAGTAATACCCACAAAACAGGACTACTACCTGTTGCACAAAACCTTACTGGAAGATGGGGTTCTCAGCTTTTTGAATTAATAGTAAAAGTGAAGAAAATAAAAGGACTTAATAATAACGGGACTGTTTTTGCATTTACAGAAATGGAGAATGCATCTGATGATATCAGCACCTGGAGTAAAGAACATTCTAGTTGTCATAGCATGACCTTGTTAGGTCTTAATAAAGCTACATTTTATCTTATTTCAGCAGCATATAAAGGAACTACCAATACTCCCTTAAACTGGTGCAGTACTATTATTGTAGCAACTAAAGCAGGATAGCTTTATTACTAATGCGATAATTTTAATATGCGATAATTTGATAATGAAATACATTACAACAATTTATCAATAATGCAATTAAACAATTTAACCAACTCCTACTTCAACTTCAACTTTTTGATTAATGAATTAATTTCTTTTGTAAATGCTTCCAGTTCTTCTTTTTGTTCATTAATAAATGTATTATCATCCAGTTTGCCTAGTACAGCATCTCTTTCAGCATCATTCTCATATACCATATTCCTGTATGGATTAGAGTAATCTTTCTCTCTTGATTTACGAATATTTTCTACTAACCAGTTTTTAGTTTCTACACTTTGCAGTAGTAGTTCCTTTAACTGATAGCCAGTAATAGAATTTAGTTTAATACCAGTAATTTCCTGTAGACTAGATAGCCCATGAATCATCTTTTTACGGGTATATTCTTTGCCCTCTAATTCATAAAATTCATGTATACCATCCCATGATTTTATCTTTCCTTTTTTAATAGAAAGTTTCATAGATTCTACTTCCTTAGAAGGTATTAATTGTCCGCCAATATTCACCCAACCTCCACGATTTAATCTGCTTGGCAGGTTATTTATTACATCAGCAATAGACTTAGCATTATGGTGCTTAATAAGTTCTATTAATTGCAGTGTTCCATAATATTTAATCATGTTACGAAACACGGTATAAGAATTTGCAACCTTCATAAAAACTGTCTTACGTTTTGCATTTTCAAAACGATTTGTTGTTATTTCCAAAGAATCTACAGCTTCTATATCCGTTGTAAATAATCGCTTACCCTGCTTTACCGATTCTACTTTATTTGGTACTCTACCTGGCTGATGCATTTCAAGATATGCTTCGCCAGTAAGTTCTTCCAATAACGATAAAGTTTCAAACATTTCGTTTACCGTATCGGGTGCCAGATAATCATACTCTATATGTTGTGTCTTATTTGTTCGTTTATCTCTATCAATATATTTCCAGCTATTTCTTGCCAGTGCATACATATTATACATAAACCAATAGGCTGGCATTACTACCAATCTATCATACGACACATCGGTGCTGATTAAAGAAAAAGGAACAGGAATATTTAGTTCCGCTGGATAATCTCCTTTTGCTAAAATTGTAAATGATGCCAGCTGTGAATTATGTTTAATACTAACACATAATCCAGGCCAAAAACCACGCTTAGCAATAAATTCACCATCGGCACCTCTGGAATTATGATTGGAACCCAGGGTTGCACCTGCAGCAATATTGCTCTGTCCCATTACCAGTGCAGCACATAAAAATGAATTGTTATGATGCTGTTCATGAGAAGGAAATATCAATGAATTTAATACCTCACAACAAGAGATGGTAGCATTATTTCCCAGATAAGAATTTATCAACCTTGCCCCATATTTCAGCTGAGAATTGGAAGCCATAATAAAACGTACAGCTTTTACACCATAAAAAACTTTGCAACCATAATCTACTATACCATTCACCATTTCGCAACCTTCTCCTATCTGTGTTTTTCCTTCAGGACCAGAGTTGATTGTAAGATTTTTAAGTTTATTCGCTCCTTTTATGTAGGCATCACTACCTATCCATACATCTTTAATAATAGCACAGTTCTTTACTATTGTTCTATGGCCTACTTTACCATAATAACCTCTTTGTTTATCAAATTTTTGTTCTGTAAATTGTTTGAATTTAGACAACAGATCTTTATCATCTCTATTCCTACTCCATAGATAAGCATCACCTGGCAACATGCCATTAAAAGGGATAATACTTCTACCTGCATTTTCGTTGCATATCTCCAGCCATATTCTAATACTTTCGTCTTCCCCATCTTTTACTATACCATTACCAAACTTAGCATGATTGGTTGTCTGCATCTCATTTACATTCACAATCATTGCTTCATTGCCAATGATATAGTATGCCAAATAGCGAACATTGGTAACTACAACGTTATCGCCAAAATCGCAACTTATTATAGTAGAATTATATAACCCAACAGGGAGTTTTAAATTGCTGAAAGACAAGCAATAAGGTTCCAGTTTGCCAATGCGCACCAAGCCATAAAACTTACAGCTTTTTACTTGTTCAGGATTAAATGCATCGGAAACATATATCTGATTCCAATCGTCGCTGGTATTTCGGTTTCTTACCAATACTTCAATTTCAAAAGCAGTAAGATGACGATAATCAATTCCACTTCTTTCCTGCATATCCCTCAAATGATATTCGTCTTTATCAGCAGGTATAAATTGTTTTGGAATAAATCCAGAGCCCATAGAAGAAAGGGGCATCTTTAGAATATCATTTACTGGCATATCAATCTATTATATATTGTATTTTTATACGTATGTATACATTTTCAATTGTGCAAATATCTCTTTAATTTGGGAATATTTATCTGATTGCAATGAAAATATATAGCAACAAAAGCTGCAACGTTTTCTGCAATATTAAATATATCAATGTAATATAGAGTATAGAAATTCTTTTGAGGCTTGCTCAACTGTACCTTTTTTTTCTGCTAATGCCCTTATAAAAGCGGTTCCTATTATTGCTCCATTGGCATATTTACAGGCCGATTTAAAAGTTAGTTTGTCCTTAATTCCAAACCCTACCAGCACAGGATTATTTAAGTTCATATCCTGCAGTTTTTTCAAATAAACTTCTACCGCATTAAAGTCTTTATCACTGCCTGTAGTAGCAGAGGAACTTACTGCATATAAAAACCCGGAGCTTAGTTTATCTAAGGTATAAATTCGCTCATCAGAGGTTTCCGGCGTTACCAGAAAAATAAAATCAAGCCCATACTTTTTGATGATAGTGCCATACTCCATTTCAAATTCATACTCAGGCAAATCAGGTAAAATTAGTCCATCAATTCCTACGCTTGCAGCTGTAGCACAAAAGTTTTCAAAACCATATTGTAATATAGGATTTAAGTATCCCATTAATATAACCGGCACTTTATTTACAGGGTCTGAAATATTGTCTGTACGAAGGTGCTTTAACTGATCGAACAACACTTGAATTGTCATACCATTTTTTAAAGCAATAGCACTACTTTCCTGAATAGTTTCACCATCTGCCAAAGGATCACTATAAGGCATTCCCAGCTCTATCAGGTCGGCACCATTTGCAGCCAAAGCATGTATTACTTCCATTGTACTATTTAGGTTGGGAAAACCTGCGGTACAATATACATTCAGTACTTTTTCTTTCTTATGATTAAATAGTGTTTTTAGTCTGCTCATATTGGACGATTGTAACTAATTTAGAATAAATTTTATCGTATATCTCTCCCCTTTAAATTGTATAACATTAAACTACTTAAACAGATTAAACGATTTAAACGCTATATTCTCCTCACTCCTATATTCTTAAAATTACATCTTTTCCATTGCGGTCATATATGTAGCAAGATCCTTATCACCTCTGCCACTTAAACAAATTACCACTGTGTCTTCTTTATTAAACTTCATTTTCTTCAACACTGCAATTGCATGGGCACTTTCCAATGCAGGAATAATACCTTCCAGCTTCGCTAATTCGAAAGCAGCACTCAAAGCTTCCTCATCGGTAGCATCTAAAAACAAGGCTCTTTTACTATCAAACAAATGAGCATGCAATGGACCAATACCCGGATAATCCAATCCTGCAGAAATACTATGAGGTTCTACTACCTGACCATCGGAAGTTTGCATAACAATGCTTTTACTTCCATGCAAAATACCAGGAACACCTAGTGTAGTAGTAGCTGCACTATAGCCGGAATGAACACCTAAACCAGCAGCTTCTACAGCCACTAGCTGAACCGACAAATCGTCTAAGAAATGATAAAAAGCACCAGCAGCATTGCTCCCACCGCCAACACAGGCTATTACATAATCGGGAAGCTCAGAATTTATCTTTTCCTTCAACTGCCATTTAATTTCATGACTAATTACACTTTGGAAACGTGCTACTAAATCAGGATAAGGATGTGGCCCTACCACACTGCCTATTATGTAATGGGTATCATTGGGATGATTAATCCAGTCGCGGATAGCCTCGTTAGTAGCATCCTTCAAAGTCTTACTACCACTTGTTGCAGGCACTACTGTAGCGCCTAACATTTTCATACGAGCTACATTAGGAGCTTGTCTTTCAATGTCTTTTTCTCCCATATACACAATACATTCCAAACCCTTCAAAGCACAAACAGTAGCAGTAGCCACACCATGCTGACCAGCACCAGTTTCGGCAATAATTCTTTTCTTACCCAAGCGCTCTGCCAACAATATCTGACCAATAGTATTATTTATTTTATGTGCCCCGGTATGACATAAATCTTCCCGTTTTAAATAAATATTAGTCTGATAAAGTTCACTCAGTCTTTTGGCATAATACAAAGGAGTGTATCTGCCGGCATAGTCTTTTAATAAAGATTGAAATTGTTGTTGAAAGTCTTCCGACTCAATAATGGACAAATAACTATCTTTTAGTTCCTGCACATTCTTGTGAAGCATCTCGGGAATATATGCTCCACCAAATTTTCCATAGTACCCATACTCGTTGGGCTTTTGATACGTGATAAACTGTTCCAAAATATTTCTATTGAGATTAGAAGAAACCCAGAAATATTATTTCTTTCTTTCCTCTGGTTTAAAAATAACTAAACCACCATTTTCTTCCACACCAAATGCCACTTTACTTTGATCGTACACAACTTTATAGTGATCGATTTTCTTTAAACTAGCATTACTATTATAATAAACATTGTAGATTCCTATACTTTTTATCATATCGTCGAAAGTGTATTTTATAACCCAATTACCCACTTTTGTTACGGTATGAATTTCGGAATATTCTATTGTAGTACCAGCTATATTGTCCACTAATCCTAATGAATTCTTGTGAATACTACTATTGTTTGCATCCTTCTTTAATTCTGGTCGGAAAGAATAATCCAGAATATAACCAAACTGAGAAAGATTTATTATGTAACCAGCATTGTATATAGAAACGGTGTATTTACCTGCCTGATTTACAAAGAATGTAACTTTTAATTCATCGGGATTTACAGCAGGTGTAAGATAATATGGGCTTGCTCCATCCACTACGGCACCTTGTACTACACTAGTAGTGTCTTTGTGTACCACTTCGGGTTGCAATAAAGTTGATTTGCCTGGCTTTGAAACCAATGTACCAGAAAAAGTACGTCCACGTTTATCGGTAGGCACTTTGGTTGTATCTTGATAAAAGCCACTATTTGAAAATTTAAATCCTTCCCCATTATTACTATTACTATTACCTTTTCTTGAATCTTGTGGCAATTCATCCAACTCTCCTAATGGACTCTGAGCAACGATATTTTGAACAGTGTCTACTGGTTGCAAATCGTCTAATTGTCCAATCCCTTTAGGAGTAGTAACTGGAAAATTGTTAGAGCCAGGGAAATTGAAATCCTCCTTTGTATCCGGCAGAGGAGCAAGCACATTGGTAGTATCCTCATGATAAGGAAGATAAACCGTGTTGATACCCTTGAAAGGCAATATTGTACCACTAATATTTTTAGCCTGATATATAAGTTTAGGTCTGTAAATAGTAGTATCCTGCACAAACTTTGGCTTATTACGAGCTATCAAAGTTGCTGTATCAACAGATTCTACAAAAGATCCCGAACGGGAAATATAAGTTTGAGCAAGAGAGTTATTATTTTTCAAGCTTAATAGATGGGCTGTATCTACGGTTTCCCTTGAAGTAGTTTTTGCAGTTTCAATACTATTTTTAATAATGTCTTTTAAATGCAAAAGTCTTGCAGTATCTACTGTTTCCTTAATGGATGTGGCATTAGTAATGATGCCTGAAGACACCCCGTTTTTAATACTTAATAACCTTGCAGTATCTACCTGTTCCAAACCAGAAACCGGACTTTGAACCGCAATAGATTCCTTAGTAGGTATTCTAGAGAAACCAGAAGTATCTACCGTTTCTCCGGAAGAACTTACAACACTACTAAGACCATTAAATGAATTATTATCTGTTTGAAAACTTTGAGGAGTATTTACGGTATTATTTACAACACTATTTACAACCGAACTTGCCTGCGATGCTTTATTCTTCAGGCTATTGGGTAATAAAGTATTGTTTTGTCCAGGTTTAGGAAGAAAACTACCTTTAGGTAAAGTAGCACTCTGCATATAAACCGAACTATCTTTTATTACATTTTTAACCTGCTGTATAGCTTTACTTTGTGGCAAGATAGTACCCGACTGATTCTTGGTTGGTATCAGCAATCCTTTAATAGATTGCGACACTACAAATCCACAGTTGAGTAGTAAAATAGGCGCCGTAATAAGTAAAACTTTGATTCTCATTTGTTTAGAAAATAGACCTTATCTATAAACGTTTGATATTATTAACGAAGGAATTGACTAAATTAATATCCTTGACCCCAGGAGAAATTTCAAATTTGCTGTTAATGTCTACTGAAAAAAGGTCTTTCCCTACAGAATCTTTCCTAAATTCCAACAATTTATCATAATCATCAGGCTGAATACCTCCACTAAGGAAAAAAGGCTTCTTTATATCTAATCCCATCAGCTTTGTCCAATCAAACTTAGTGCCAGTTCCGCCATATCCTGCCCCCTCGGTATCAAACATAAACATATCTACCACATCCTGGTAATCCTTTATTTTCCATAATATGTTGTCATCATTCCCCAATCTAAACGCTTTAATAGTAGTTACATAGCTGGAAATCTTCTCGCATTCCCTTGGGGTTTCATCTCCATGTAGTTGTACGAGATAAAGACCACAATCATCTACAACTCTAACTATTTCATCGGTATAAGCATTCACAAATACGCCTACTTTATTGATATTTCCTTTCAGCTTTTTAATTTCAGTAGAGGGAACATGCTTAAAAATATAACGGGGAGATTTGGGATAGAATATAAAACCACAAAATTCTACGCCTAGTTCATCAAGTTGTTTCACCTGATCGATATTAGTCATACCACATACTTTTACTCTCATACCAGTTTTGAATTTAGTTCTGTTACAAATCTGGCAAAGGCAATCGCTGGATCAGCTTCTTTCATAAAGTTCTCTCCTATCAGAAAACCTTTAAAACCTGCTCTCCGCAAAGTTACAATAGAATCGGTTTCAGAAATCCCACTCTCAGCAATGGCTAATTTTTCGGCAGGTATCTTATCAAACAACTTTAACGAGGTTTCTATACTTACTTCAAAGGTCTTCAGGTTTCTATTGTTTACCCCTACAAAATCAACAGCATCGCAAACATGACCAAGCTCTTCCTCGTTATGTACTTCCAATAACACTTCTAAGCCGAGACTCTTAGCCAACTTAGCAAATTGCTGAACTTCCTTTACTGACAAACAAGCAGCTATCAGCAAAATAACATCAGCCCCTATTGCTTTAGCTTCAAAAATCTGAAACTCATCAATCATAAAATCTTTACGAAGGATAGGAATATTATTATGTCGGGCACTTTGCAAATCATCCATTGTACCTCCAAAGAATTCTTCATCTGTTAGTATTGATATGCCCGATGCAAACTGAGCATAGGCTTCGGTTACTTCTTTCACAGTAGCCTTATTATTTATAACACCTTTAGAGGGCGACTTCCGTTTGTATTCTGCAATAATTCCTGTTCTTATAGGATCGAGTAAGAACTTTCTTAACGAATTAGTTGGCCTCTCGAAATGTGGTTGCTTTTCTAAAACTATATTTTGAATAGAAGCATGCTCCTTTCGCTTTTGTACTTCTACCCTTTTATGGGCTATGATGGTATCAAGAATATTCATCTATTGAAGGGTTATTAGTTTTTGTAATGTTTGGTAAGCCTTGCCTTTATCCAGACTATCTACTGCTGTATTATAAGCCTCATCATAAGTAGCATACTTGCCAGTACAATGCAATGCCATTGCTGCATTGGCCAATACAACTGCATTCTGCGACCAGGTTCCTTCGCCCTTTATAATCTTTAAAAATAATGCCGCCGCTTCTTCTACACTATCCCCTCCACTTATATCATCAGCATATACAATTCGCTTACCCAACTGTGCCGGTGTATACACCTTCTCCCCTTCTTTGGTAATTACTTTGGTATCACTTGTAAGCGATATTTCATCATAGCCATCCAGCGAATGAATAATAGTAAATGGATTATCCGATTTCTGTAATAGATAATTATAAATACGGGCCATCTCCAGATTATACACGCCCACTAATTGATACTTTGGTTTAGCAGGATTTACCATCGGACCCAGCATATTAAAGAAAGTTCTTACCCCAAGATTCTTTCTAATAGCACCTACGTTCTTTAATGCAGGATGAAAAAGAGGAGCATGCAAAAAGCAGATATTGGTCTCTTCCAATTCTTTGCTAAGCTTGGCATTATCATTACTGAATTTATACCCCAGTTGCTCCATCACATTCGAAGAACCACTTACCGAAGTTGCACCATAGTTGCCATGCTTAGTTACTTTCTGTCCAGCCCCTGCTACTATAAAACAAGAGAGTGTAGAAATATTAAACGTATTCTTTCCATCGCCACCGGTACCAACAATATCAATAGTTTCCACCGCTCCAAAATCCACCTTCACACAAAGATCCAGCAAGGCATCTCTAAATCCCCTAAGCTCTTCGATAGTAATAGTACGCATCAGAAAGACCGTAATAAAAGCAGTTATTTCATGCTCGTTGTATAAGCCATTCGAAATCTCCATCAGCACATCATAAGCCTGCTGATGCGTTAATGTTTTATAGTCAAATAAATGCTGTAATGTTTTCTTCATCATTCCAATTTTAAACCCAATCTAAATAAATCCTGATTAACACATCGTGAGTCGTGAGAACACATCGTGAGTCGTGAGAAATAAAACAACTCCCTTGTATTCAATTCTTAATTATTAATTTTTAATTCATATTCATGTATTCCTCCTAACTCCTTTTTACTTTTTCTTTTTTACTTTTTACTTTGCAACCCAGTTCCTCACCATCTTTTCCCCATCAGGAGTCAATACACTTTCCGGATGAAACTGAACTCCTTTTATATCATATTGTTTATGTTGCAGCGCCATAATATAGCCGTTATTATCTTCCGCCACCACTTCCAGTTCTTCTGGGAAACCAACTTTATCTATTACCCAGCTATGGTATCTTCCCACCAGCATATTGGTAGGTAAATCAACAAATAAATCATTAGCCGTTATCCTTCTATTTTCATCCACTATTACAGGCAGTGCAACCCCATGATATACTGTTGTAAGATTCACCAGTGTACCACCAAAAGCCTCGCCAAT
>Ga0208621_1000349_pt1 | contig 11899 bp, 8 predicted proteins | sample CryBogCBH26May08_FD_184617 | JGI IMG/M metagenome (GOLD analysis project Ga0208621, IMG submission 184617) | Freshwater microbial communities from Crystal Bog, Wisconsin, USA - CBH26May08 (SPAdes) (version 2) | ecosystem: Environmental > Aquatic > Freshwater > Lake | place: Crystal Bog... | reverse complement strand
TAACAAAGCACCGAGAGGTGGTTTAAAGCCCCTACTTGTATAGCGACTTTGATAGACCTACTATCATCTTTTATCCGACATTCTTTCCTTTGAGGCAACTCACTCTTAGGATTGATTCACGTCACACCTGTGCCGAGTGGGGGTACTTTTTTATTTTAAACAATTAGTTTAATCTCTATTAAAGATTAATGCCTGCCTTGCATTTGTACTTCGTACTTACTTGTAATTTGTATTAATTCTTAATTTCCTCCTACATACTCATAGGCGCCTGTCCGCCTTTCTGCATCCACAAGGTATCAAATATAAATTCCTTATACCTCCGCTGAAAATCCTTATCGGTCGAAAACTTCTTGAATATCTCAGTCTGTGAAAACAAATATTGTTGCATCAGCTTTTCCAGCTTTTCATCTGTTGCCTGTTTAGCATTTTGTCGGTCGGGAGAATTATTTACACTATCCATTACCCTTGCATCCGCTTTTAAATCGGCAGGTAATTGTTCAGTCAGAAATTTATTTGCTTTATCCTTGTCTGTCCATTCTATATCTCCAAAACGATGGTTAAAAGCATTCAGAATATTCTCAAGCGTATCCAGTTCCGGTTCTGTTGGTCCACCACTCACCCCTACAGGTATTGGTTTTACATAACCCTCTTCTGCTACCAGCGTTACCTTTCTTGTTTCCTGTTTGGATGGTCGGTAACTATCCATATCTATCGCTTGTATAATACCCTGAGCCAGATCATCATTTTCTTTCAGTATCAGTTTAGGTAAAAGGTATTTCAGATACCAGTACAACTGTTCCCAGTATAGGTTATTAAAGTCGAGCAATTTAGCAAGGTAACTATACGTTCTCAGGAACGATTTTACTTTCATCTTAAAATCTATCTGCTTATCTTTTGGCAAATCATACAAAAAGATATGCGCAGCCGAATCTACTATTGGGTCCAGTATTTCTCTCACCGCACCACCCGAGTATTTAGCAAAGAAATCGGTTACTATTTCTTCATTATATACCTCAAACTTTTCCAGTGCATCCAGTAAGTCATGTAGTTTATTGGCACTGGTTTCTTCACTCAGTATGGTAGAGGTATAGTAAGGCGCAAAAGCCTCTTGTATTTCATCAGCAGTATTATAGAAGTCCAGTACAAAAGTATCTTTCTTAAAAGGTTTATAAGCCCTGTTCAATCGAGACAGTGTTTGTACAGCCTGCACATCTCTTAGCTTTTTATCTACATACATAGTATGCAGCAAAGGTTGATCAAATCCTGTTTGATACTTATTCGCTACTATCAAAAACTTATATTCTTTCTTCTTAAAATTCTTAGGAATATTATTCTTGAAAGTATCAAAATTGTTCATCGTCACCTCGTCAAACTTAATGCCTTTATATTGTGCTTCTTCTTCCTTTCCTCCTTTATATTCTTTATCGCCCGAAAAAGCAACGATAGCTTTAAATGGTGATTTTATTTCTTTCAGATAAGCATCAAAAGCATGCTTGTATTTTATCGCTGCCAAAATGCTTTTCGTTACTATCATCGCTTTAGCCTCACCATTTATCAGGTGTTTTACATCACGATGAAAATGATCAATCATTATTTTAGCTTTCTCTGATATAGCAAACTCATTGCCTTCCACATAAGCCCTAAGCTTTTTCTGTGCTTGTTTAGTGTCGTATTCAGGATTCTCTTCCACCGATTTTATCAGCTTATAAAACGAGCTGTAGGTAGTATAGTTTTCCAGTACATCCAGTATAAACTCTTCTTCTATTGCCTGCTTCATTGAATAAACATGAAACGCCTCAAACGACTTTTTCTCTTCCCCGTTCTCTATTCTTTTTATAGGTACACCAAAGGTTTCTAATGTCTTGTTTTTAGGAGTAGCGGTAAAAGCAAAATACGAACCGTTCTTTATCATCTTACGGCTCTCTATCAGTTCGTTTATTTTATCCTCCATCGTTTGCTCTTCGCCATCCTCCTCTTCTCCTTTATCATGCAGTACAGCATTCATCTTTGCCGATGTTTCTCCACTCTGACTACTATGCGCTTCATCAATTATTATAGCAAACTTCAGGCTACTCATATCATCCATTTCCTTTAGTAAGTGAGGAAAGGTTTGTATGGTACAGATAATAACTTTTTTCTTGTTGCCTATCGCTTCCCGCAGATTACTTGTCTTACTACCTCCTTCACTTGTTATAGCAGCCACAATACCCGTTACAGGTGCAAACTGTTTTATCTCATCACTCAATTGTTTGTCCAGTACTGTTCGGTCAGTTACTACTATTACAGAATCAAAAATGTGCTCCATTCCACTCTTATCAAATAGTCCATGTAGTTGATGCGACAACCAGGCTATCGACTTCGATTTCCCCGAACCTGCACTATGTTGTATTAGATATTTCTGTCCCAGTCCATGCTCCTTAGCATGTTCCAGTATTTGCCTTACCGATGTAAGCTGATGATACCTTGGGAAAATCATTTTCTTATTCTTCTTACCGGTATCCTCATCTTCTTCAGTTACTACCTGTGCAAACTTGTCTATTATGTTTGCTACCGAATCTTTATGCAATACTTCTTCCCATAGGTAATGCGATTTAAGTCCATTCGGGTTTACTGGATTACCCGCTCCCCAAGGCTTACTTGCTTTGCCATCATTCAAACCCTTATTAAATGGTATAAAATTCGATCCCTTTCCTCGCAGTTCCGAACACATAAATACCAGTTCGGTATCAGCAGCAAAATGTACCATGCAACGGGCAAACGAAAATATTTTATCCTTAGGGTCTCTTGTATCCTGATACTGACGGATACCCTTTTGTACAGTTTGTCCACTCAGCGGATTTTTCAATTCACAGGTCAGTATGGGTAGCCCATTTACAAACACCGTTAAGTCAAGGCGGTTCTTATTGGTTACATCCGCACTATATACCAGCTCCTGTGTTACCGAAAATATATTCGCACTATATCTTGCAGCATCTTTATGGTTATAGTTGGACGATGGTTTACGATAAAATAAATCAATCGTTTTATCCAGATGTTTCACTCCTTTTCGAAGTACTTCTATTACACCAAGCTCTTTTATCTTTTCATCCAGACGAACCAGAAAACTTCTTTCCCCTTTTTTCTGTATCATCTCGTAGCTATCCTTTTGAGTAGCAGCCACAAAGTCAAGAACCTGTTGTTTGTTGATACAGAATTCGGTATCAAAATCGGTAGGGTTACTCTCTATATAGGCATGCTCTTTTACCAGATAATGGGTAATATACTTTTGAAACCCTTTTTCAGATACATCAGTAAATTGCATAACTTATTCGGGATTTTCGTTAGCTAATTGTTGTTCTATCAATAACTTCAGTTCAGCACGGTCTGGCAGGTACAGTTGATACTTGCTTACAAACAATTGCGAGCTTATATTATGCATAGCATATTGTACCAGTAAATCATCTTTTTCCTTAGCCAGTACAATTCCTATTGGTGGAGTATCTCCTTCCGTATTTTCTTCGTTTTCAAAATAACCCAGATACATATTCATCTGCCCTACAGCTTCATAACCCGCTTCTTCTTTTTTCAAATCTATTAGAACAAAGCATTTCAATATCCGATGATAAAATACTAAATCTACATAATGATTCCGGTTACTTAGCGTTATTCGGTATTGTCTGCCAATAAATGCAAAACCTTTTCCCAGTTCCAGCAAAAAAGTTTGAAGATGGTCTATAAGTCTTTTTTCTAAATCAGTCTCACTCAAATGATACGGCTCCGGTATTTTCAAAAACTCCAGTACATAAGGCTCTCTTATCAAATCTACAGGTTTCTCTATTATCTGTCCTTGTTTAGCCAGTTGTAGAATACCTTCTTTATCTTTCGATGCTGCAAGTCTCAAAAACAATGAAGCCTTTTTTTGACGAATCAATTCTGTAGTACTCCATCTTTCTAGGATGGATTGCTGCAAATAAAAAGAGCGTTCCAATGGGTCATCTATTTTCAACAATTCCACAAAATGTGTCCAGCTCAATTGGCGCGGAACTTCCGCACCTTTTGGAAATACCAGATAAAACTGACGCATTCGTTTCAGATTACTCAAACTAAATCCCTTACCATAAGCCAGACTCAAATCTTTTGATAGCCTTTCTAATAGTCCTTTCCCATAGCCCGCTTTTGCTCTACCTCCTTGCTCAAACTCCACTATATATTGCCCTATATGCCAGTAACTATCTACAATTTCAGTATGTATATAGTCTGCTATGCTTAGCCTTCCTGCTTCATAGCGGTTGCCAATCTTCTCCAGCAGACTTCTATATTCCGTATTGGTATCACTAATATCCATACTCAACATTTTTATAGCTTAAAATACTCGTTTTGTATTTTTTATCATTAGTAGTTGCACCACCCCAACCATTTTCAACTCCCACCTATTCATTATCAATTTGTACTTGTATTCTACAATTATCCATTGTCAATTATCCATTATCAATTATTTTGTTTTAATATCAAAATACTGATTTATTTTATTGGTAATCTCCACTTTACCCGGTAATAAATTTTTATACTCTTTCGGCAATACAGTAGATGTTTTATAAGTAGCTACCCCAATCGGCATGTTGCCCGATTTAAGAGAATATTCTACTATTGTTCTGTCTTTGCTTTTACATATTATAATACCAATTGCTTCATTTTCATGTGGTAGTTTAATAGTGTCATTTAATATTGAAAGATAAAACTCCATTTTGCCTTTATACTCCGGTAAGAACTCTCCAATTTTCAATTCAATAGCTATCAAACATTGTAATTGGCGGTGATACAAAAGAATATCTATAAAATATTCTTTATCGCTAACCATTACTTTATATTGATTACCAACAAAAGTATAGTTATGTCCCAACTCCAATAAAAAACTACGGATGTTTTGCAGTAAAGCATGCTCCAGTTCATTTTCCGAATGCTCCTCTTCCAGATTAAGAAAACCAAAAGTATATTCATCTTTTACTGCCAGATGAGCTTGTTTTTTTATAGTATCGGGCAATGTGCTGTCAAAATTGGTTTGGTTCAATAAATACTTCTCAAAAGTTTTATTGTCAATCTGATGAATCAACACATTTTTGGACCAGCCAAATTTTTTAGTGGAAAGAATATAAAATTGTCTTTCCTGATTGTCTTTGCATTTGTTTAATATCACTACTTGTTTTGTCCAGCTAATTTCTCCAACCAATGGTTGGAGAAATTCAATAGAATGATATTCCGTGTATAATTGAGCCATCAACCATAAATTAGTAGTAGAAAAACCACCAATGCCAGGAAACTCCATCTGCAATTCTTTAGATAAAGCAGGCACTATTGCTTTACCCCAACTTTCCGACTGTTTCTCCGAAATAGATTTACCAATTTCCCAGTATAAATTAATGAGCTGCGTATTCACAGCCTTCAAAGCTTCGTATTGCGATTGCCTTACTTTGTCTTTAATGGCAGTAATAAAATTATGTTGAGAAGCAGCTATATTCATCGTATTCAATTTATAAACTTATCCATTTGTACTTGTATTTAATTATCAATTATCCATTATCAATTTCCGCTTAGTGGTTGGTGTCTCACCAACCACCTTTCCGCTTGTATTCTTCTTTCACCCCTTCGTTACCGGTCTTAACCATCCAATTTTCCAGACACCGTCTGGAAAATTGGATATTTTATAAAAAATGAACGCATCAGATATACGTTGCTCAAACTAAACCCTTTTCCATATCCTACACTAAGGTCCTTTGATAGTTTATTCAACAATCCTTTGCCATAGCTTGCCTTTATCTTTCCCTCCTGTTCAAATTCTACTATATATTGACCAATATGCCAGTAGGTTTCTACCATACTGCTATTTACAGCCTGTACAGCATTTTGCTGCCCCACCTCGTAGCGGTTGCCAATTTTCTCCAGCAGACTCCTATATTCCGTATTGGTATCACTTATGTCCATAATCAGCCTTTTATAGTTTGCAATATACTCCTTCTCCCGGTTACCAAATCAGTTATCAATGCTTCACGGTATTCTTTAATAGCTGAAATCTCTTTTTGAGCTTTGGAAATAATCAGATTTATCTCGTTTATTTTGTAGTCAAGATAATTAGCAATTTCCTTTTGCTCACCAATGGGTGGTAATATTACATTTAGTTTTTTCAATAATTCTTGACTAAGTGAAGCACGGGTAACAAGGTTCATTTCTTTTACAAAAAAGCGTCTGTGTAAATTACTTCGGAAATAATACTTTGAATAACCTTTATAGAGCAATTCTGATTTAGGACGAAAGCGAATAAGAAACCCTGAAAAAGTTGCGTTTTCAATTGTATTCAAACAAACAGAAGAAAACCCAATCTCTTCAATTGTTTCTGATGTTCTTGTAAATAATATATCACCTTCTTGCAAAGAATATCTTAACCTATCATCTTTAGTAGATTTTGCTAAACTCGTTATTTTATCAGGAAGCACAGAGAAATTGTAAACGTCTCCATAACTTACAAAAGGATATCCAGAACCAAAATAATCTGCACCTTCACTAACTCCATTTTGAAAGCTTCCTATATATCTCAACTTTTTCACAATCCAATTGTAGGGAAGATTTCCAATCCATTCAATTTTTGAATCTTCAAATTTGACCTCAGAATTTAAACCTTTTAAAATTGTCTGATTTATTAACCCATTTTTCTCTTCCTCCAGCAACTCCACCAACCTTTCCTTATTCCGTATAAACTTATCAATTGCAGCATTCTTCTTATCTAAATATGCAACAATTTCATTTTGTATTTCCAACGGTGGTACAATACTATACATTCTTTTAAAGTCGGTATAGCGTAGACTCAATTGGTCATCCACTATTCCATAAGAATATCGTTTGCTGTAATTAGTATAAAAAGATGTACGAAACATATTATGAAAATACCTCGGATTTATTTTCATTTTGGGCTTTAGAATCACATAGGCTGGGCTCGATATACCTTGATAATTACTATACCCCAATGCTCCTTGCCACATTCTCATTTTGTTATAAGCTATATCTCCAACTTTAATAAGTTTGTATTTGCTTTTATCTTCATTGCTGCTGTCTTTTTTTATATCAACATCAGTTTGTCTTATTACACCTTTACCAATAGTTACAGATAGTAATTCTTCTTTGGTATGTCCTCGGTCAATACGTTCTTCAAATATGGCAATATTGGGCAACAGTTGCCATCCATCAGGCAATTGAGATGTATAATCGTATGCTATAATATTATATTTTGGATACTCTTTTAAATTAGCCATTAATACATTCTACTTAATTCCATTATCAAATCTTTCTTATTCCCTATCAGCTTCCTGATGTCAGGAAGCTGATATTTAGTCATTCACTATTTCGTTCAATATACCTTCGGTTTCCTTCTCCAGCTCAAATATCTCTGCCGTTATTTCTTCTATACTACGGGGTGGTACATAATTATAAAAATATCGGGTAAACGATATTTCATATCCCTTCACAGTCTTACTTTCATCTATCCATGCATCCGGTATATGTTGCAGTACTTCTCTTTCAAAGTACGCCTTTAAATCCTGGTCAAGGGGTACATTTTCAGTATCCCGTAGTTCGCTATCAGCTTCATATACTATGGTACCGTCTTTCTCCTTTTTCTTTATCACAGGCGCAGCGTCTTCATTGGTATAGCAAATTGCATCCGTAATACTTTTCAACCCTTTAGCATCTATGTCAAGCTTCAAATCCTTAATAGTCTTCTGCAGCAAGGGCACAAACACATTATAATCATCAAACGCCTTTTCGCCCAGTTTTCCCGCAATGGTAGTAGCAGCTTCCACCAAAGCCAGTTGCTTATTCCAGTGCTCCACACTCAGCAATTTAGCTTTATCCGCAGGCTTCAATTTTATTTCGTTCTTATGCAGGTGGGCTTCTATCTTGTCTGTATATTTCTTTATGTCCTTATACAAATTATCACCAAAATGGCTGTATGCCCACTCCATTTCTTCGGCAATACTTTTATCAAACCTCAGTCGCTCAATAGCCTCTTTACAAAATTTAGCCGATATACGCAAAGGTCTTTCCACCGTTATCTTGTTATAACCAAAATAGTCGTTCTTGTAAATCTTAGAAATATCATTCTCTACAAAGTCCATGTACAAATTGGTAATCGTATCTATATGTACCGACTTCATCTCACAGTTTTTCTGCCCCAGATTTTTACGCAGTTTCTCATAAAGCTCCATAGCATTTATCAATTGTATTTTACCCTTCCTTTTCGCCTCTTTTTTATTACTCACTATCCATATATAGGTAGGAATACCCGTATTGTAAAATATGTTCTTAGGCAGGGCTATAATACACTCCAGCCAGTCATTTTCTATAATGTATTTTCTAATCTCACTCTCCCCACCACCAGCATCACCCGTAAACAGTGCCGAACCATTATGTACTGTAGCAATACGGCTACCCAGTTCGGTATTATGTTTCATCTTACTCACCATATTCATCAGAAACAATAGCTGCCCATCCGATATAGAAGGCAAGCCAATCTGAAAACGGGAGTCTTTTATATTCTGACTACCTTTTTTTCCACGGTCATCCACTATCGCATCCTCATCTATCTTCCAGGTTTTACCATAAGGAGGGTTCGATAGCATAAAATCGAAATGCAGATGCGGAAACCCATCTTTCGATAAAGTAGAACCATAGGCAATATTCTCCGATTGTTCTCCTTTTATCAGCATATCACTCGTGCATATAGCGTAAGTCTCCGGGTTCACCTCCTGCCCATACAGCATAAAGTCCGCCTTATTATTGGTTAGTTCCAGCGCATATTGTTCCGCCTCCGTAAGCATACCACCACTACCACAGGCAGGATCGTATATCAGGTAGTTACCCTTCTTTATTTTATCCTTTACAGGCGTAAATAAAATATGCGTCATTAGTTTAATAATCTCACGGGGAGTAAAGTGTTCACCCGCCTCCTCATTATTCTCCTCATTAAACTTTCTGATAAGCTCCTCAAACACATAACCCATTCCAAGGTTAGTTAAAGGAGGCAAGGTTTCCCCCTTCGTATTCTTAGCCTCATTGGGACTAAGATTTATTTCTTTATTACACAGCTTCTCCACCAGCAAATAAGTTACCCCAGCCTCCTTCATCGTCTCCAGCTGATTCCGCAGTTTAAACTTACTGATTATCTCCTGCACGTTCGGACTAAACCCATCCAGATAAATCTCCAGATTCGAGTCTATATTATCCGCATCATTCATTAAAGTCTCAAAGGTAAATTTCGAAATATTCCAGAACGAATACCCCGATTGGCTTTCCAGCGCCTTTTTATCATCTATATTATTAGCAATCAAAAAAGCATTAGCCTCCAGCACTTTCTCCTTGGTAGGCACCAGCAAAGCATCCAGTCTTCTAAGTACGGTAAATGGTAAAATTATATCCCGGTATTTCCCCCTCACAAAAACATCCCGCAACACATCATCCGCAATCCCCCATATAAAACTAACAATCTGATTATGTACCTTCTGATTCATTTTTTTATTTAAACAGTTAACTAACTCAACAAAAATATCACTCCCTAAAAGGAGCGTCTAATTTCCAAAGCCTTTATCACTTGACAAATTAATCGTTGTAAAAATAATATTAATGAAGAAGAAGGGTAAGATTTTCTTTATGAGTATTGGTTATTTTAAATTTACAAGTATTAGGATCAAGTGTAATTAACTAAGCAAATGCATTTTTGTCGGCATTAAAAGTATTTTCAAAAGTCAATGTAAAAATATTCCACCCAATATCAACCTTGTTTTCATCATTTAATGCATTTTTTACAGTAAAATTTATGTTGCCATCAAATTTCTCAATTAGCTTTTTTGCATTGTACAACCCCATTCCTGTACCATCAATTTTTGAGGAATTAACACTTGAACGATATCCTTTAATAAAAATATTATTCCTATCTTCCAAAGGAATTAGTTTACCATATGAGCTTATTTCAATGACAATAATTGATCTTTTTTCAGTTAATTTAATTTGCGGTCCTATTGATTTTATTGTAGTATACTTTAATGCATTTTCAACAAATATTTTAATTAATATTTCAAAATATTCTTTATCCCCTTGTAGTTTTCTTGTAGAGTTACCATGGAATTCAATATTAGGCTTTTCTTTTTTAAAATCATTTCTATAAATCTTAACTATCTTACTAACACATCTATGAGGATTAAAATATCTGTCCTTATTAAGGATTAACGTATCCCAAAAATTAGGATTATAAAATTTTGTATTATCTAAAATAAATTTAGTAAGCCTACTCGCTACATAAATCTTTCTTAAATTAGGGTTAGCTGCTTCAAATTGCTCGTCCCATTTTTCTTCATTATCAAATTGAATTAGTGCATCAATATTATCTGTTATTTTAGCATTAAGACCTCGTATTTCATGTAAATTTTGAGATACTACATCAATTGGAATATATTCTTGATAATTTATTAGTTTATTCTCTTCATTTATTCGTTTCTCTATATACGAAAATCTAAATTTATTTTCGGGGTATTTTTTTCTTAAATTATTAGATAAAGCCCCACTCGTTACAGCTTACCAAACTCTCGGAGCGATACTCGGTATTCTATCTTAAATACCAAATATTTTTTTCTTTTAAGCAACAGCTTTCATTACATCTACAAATTTTGAATCTCTTTTTATAACTGCAAATGCTCTACTAATAACTTTGCATCTAATTGAATTCATGACAAGCATCTTATTTTTCCCTTCTTGTACTTTTCTTTCATAGTAAAGTTTTATTTGTTGATCATATTTTTTAGCGCTTAGTGCCGCCATATTTAAAGCTGTTTTAATTTTTATATTTGCTAAATGACTCACCCTTGTTCGGCCTCTTACGCTAGATCCTGAAGAATATTCAAAGGGAGCTACTCCAGCAAAACAAGCAAATTGTCTATGATTCTTAAATAATGTAAATGCGTGGGTATATGCGATTAGAATAACAGATGTTTGTTGCCCAATTCCAGGAACACTTCTTAGTAATTCATTCTGATGTTTAAACAGTTCATTTCTATTAATTACTTCTTCAATCAACTTGTCTATATTTTTTAGTTGTTTTTTAAGGAAAGTAATTGTTGTATTATTATTCTTAAGTGTTGCCTTTAAAACTTCCTTTGCTAAATAATTTTTGTTTTCAGAGGTAGTTCCAAATATCATTATTGATTTTATCAATTTTTCACGTTCGGCCAATAGCAGTCTCAGTTCAACAATATCATTCTCAGGTATTTTAGATAACTGCAACTCATGTTCATGAGTTATTGCATAATTGGCAATATCTCTTGAATCTGTCTTATCACTTTTTCCTCTGGCAATTCCTTTAGAACGCTTTATTTCTAAAGCTGGCACCACCCAATAATGTGCTTCGGCTGATTGTAACCAATAGCATAATGGCATGCCATAAACCCCAGTATGCTCAAGACAAAATAACACATGTTCAAAGTTAATATTCTTCTTTTTTACAGAGGCTATAAACTTGTTGATTTCTTTGGAAGTATTCCCAATAATACCAAATTGAGGACTGGAATTAATAGTGTCGTTACTGATGATACAATAGTCTAATTTTTCTTTAGAAACATCAATCCCAATAAATGTGTAATAATTTTTTTTCATACATTTGATTTGAAAATAAACAAAAAGTTGAAGTGCATTAAAACCTTTAATAGGTCTTTAAACCTAACATTCTATTTGATGCTATTCAACGTAAAATGTCAAAGGAGAAGGCAGAGGACTAATACCGAGTATAGTTAATTATACTAGCACTGCCTCTAGTTCACCTCTGCTTTCCTTTGAAATTTAAAAATACTAATTTTTATCATTGATATAAAAAAGCGAAGTAAAGGCA